>ERZ1034917.384-NODE-384-length-41362-cov-21.329194_pt1 | contig 41362 bp, 66 predicted proteins | sample MGYA00520605_ERZ1034917 | MGnify/ENA primary metagenome ERZ1034917 (study PRJEB33766, sample SAMN09781784) | gut metagenome | biome: gut microbiome | host: Homo sapiens | place: Madagascar | study: EMG produced TPA metagenomics assembly of the PRJNA485056 data... | reverse complement strand
TGTGTCTGTTCAGCATCATGTTGTAGGTCAGGATTCTTGTCTTTCCTTCGACCTTTTTGCAGTCAGCCACCTGTGTCGAGAATCCTGCGTTTCTTACGGCTGCTCTGATGCTGTTCAGGATGACCTGCTCCGCGTTATCCACGAAAACATAGGCCACATAGTAGCCCTGCTGCTCCAGGCTTCCCAGGAGCGCTACTGTTTCCTGGCACAGTCTTTCTGCGTCTATCGTGCCTTTGCTGTGAACGATCTTTCTCTCTGCAAAGGTTACGATCTCGCTCCAGTCCATTGTGATTCCTGTAGCCACCAGCGTGCTGTGGGATTTCGTTCCGCCGATATCCAGTCCGATGTTGATGCGTCCGAACAGCGGCAGTTCTCCCTTGACTTCCCATCCGCTCGGGTTGTCTGCAAACTGCGGGAAGAGCAGGCCTTCTGCGTTGCACCACTCTCCCAGGATGTATCGGTTGTAGTAGACCGTGCCCCTGTATTCGTTCTTCAGATTCTCTACGAATTCCTTAGGCAGGAACGGGTTGTCATCGATGCAGTAGTGCTGCTGGAAGATGTCCGCGTCGCTCTGCAGAAACTTGTGAAACCAGTGGTTCTTGTTGTCCGGGTTACACGTTCCATCAAAGCAGGAGTACGGCTTGTCTAGACGTGATTTCAGCATGTTGAAGACTTCCTCGTTCCATGTCACCACTTCGTCTCCGTAGCAGTACTTGAGGCTGGATCCACGGATCTTGTCTACCTGTGTGATCTTGTCTGCGCCCAGCGCATAGCATTTCTCTCCGAAGAGGTCCACGGTGTTGTCTGGCCGGATGCCTCCTACCAGTGTGCCTCCGTACATATTTCTCATCGGAGCCAGCACGTTTCTTTCAAGTGTGGCTTTGGTATTTCCCAGCAGTAGGACGAGCCCTTCCTTGCCGTCAACCGCACGGATGCGCTTTGGAATCACGTAGTAGTCCAGCCATGTCTTGCCTGATCTGGTGGCTCCCGTCTTGACGTTCCATCTGTGTGGCTTGGTTGTCCAGAACTCCTTCTGCTTCTCACTTAGTTCCATTGTCGTCCTCGGCCAGCCTGTCGATTCCCTTCAGCAGTTCATCGAGCTTTGTCAGTTCTGACTTTCCGCCGTTGGTCTGTTCCGTCAGTGCCTTTGCCTGCGCGTTCATCAGGTTCGTTTTTGCTCGGTCCAGCTTGGACTGCGGCTGCTGGCCAGTCATGTCGCGTATATACTCTGCGGCTCTTACGTCGCCTTTGATGGCCTTTTGGAACATGGCCACTGCCATCAGCATTTCGTTCGTCATCTGGTCTTCCGGGATTCCGTAGTCTGCCAGTTTGGATTTGTTTCTGTCGTTCGGCTCCAGTGCAAGGATGATCTTCAGGCTGTCTTTCAGGTGCTTCTTCTTTGCGATGGCCTTCTGTGCGGCGATTCCTCCGCGCCGTCCCATCTCTGCTGCTGTTTCCTTCGTGAACGGCTTTGTAAGGTTCGCGAGCTGTCTCTTCTTTCCTTCGCTCATCTCAGCCATTCGCAAGCACCGCCTTCTCTCCTGTCTGCTGCTCCCAGCGGTCTATGATGACGTCCGCGTATCGTGGATCGTATTCCATCATGAAGCACTTTCTGTTCAGCTGCTCGCACGCGATGAGCGTTGAGCCTGAACCTCCAAACAGATCGAGCACGTTCTCGCGTGTTCTGCTGCTGTTCTTTACGAGCCTTGCTATCAGCTTGATTGGCTTCATCGTCGGATGCAGGTCGTTCTTGGCCGGCTTCTTCTCGTTGATCACCGTAACGTCCGGATAGGTCTCCAGGATTTTCTGCACGAGTGCCTTCAGCTCGTCCTTCTTCATGGCATCGAGATCCAGCTCGTCATCGTCGATTACTGTCGTCAGTGCTCTGTTGTTGATGAAGTAGTGGCTTGCGCCGTCCTTCCATCCGTAGAGGCACGGTTCGTGCTTCCACTGGTAGTCCTGTCTGCCGAGCACCAGGCTGTTCTTGTTCCAGATCAGCTGTTCTCTGACTTCCAGGCCTGCGTTGTTCAGGGACTGCTCAAAGTCCATGTGTGTACGGCTTGCGTACCAGATATAAAAAGCGCCGCCTGCCTTCAGGTGGTCGCTCAGGTTTTCAAATGCTGCAGTCAGGAACTCCTGGAAGTTCGCGCTGTCCATGTCGTCGTTCTCAATGGTCATGCCCTGGCTGTTCTCGATGGCTACGTTGTATGGCGGATCTGTTACCACCAGGTCCATCGTGTTTCCATCGCACAGTTCTTCCACGTCCTGTCTGCTTGTGCTGTCTCCAATCATGAGACGGTGGTCGCCAAGCCTCCAGATCTGGCCTCTCTTGGTCATTGGTTCTGTCGGGATGTCCGGCTCGTAGTTGTCCTCGACTGCTTCTGCCGTGTCTACCTCATCCTGTACAAATCCAAAGTCGGACATGTCTATGTCCAGTGTGTCCAATTCCTGGAGCTCGTCGTCTAAAAGGTCGAGGTCCCACTCTGAGGCTTCAGCGACCTTGTTGTCTGCAAGTCGGTACGCCTTCACCTGCGCAGGTGTCAGATCATCGGCCATGATGCACGGGATTCTCTCCAGCCCCAGCTCCCTGGCTGCCTTCCATCTCGTGTGTCCTGCAATGATGACATTGTTCCTGTCGATCACGATCGGCTGCTTGAAGCCGAACTCGCGGATGGAGTTTGCTACCAGGTCTACTGCCTGGTCGTTGATTCTCGGGTTCTTATCGTAGGGCACCAGTTCACCTGGTGTCATGTATCTGATGTTCATTAGTGTCGGTGTCCTTTCTTTCTTCTTAGGCCAGGAGGTTTTTTCATGATTACAGATTAGCGTTCTACAAAAGGGAGAGTTCCTCCTGGCATGCAAAAAAGGACAGGCCTTTGAGGGGAAGTGTAAGACTCCTCATATCGGCTTGTCCTTTTTTGACTTTTACATAATAGCACGGTTTTTTGGTACACCGGGGGTACTTTTCAGTCCAGGGCTTCAATTCTCGACTTCAGGTGCTTCCACAGTCCCTTCTTCGTGTAGCCGTACTTGACGGCTGTCTGCTCGTAGTTCTGCTGTAAAAGGTAGATATCCATCAGTGCCTCTTTGTCCTGCTGGTCCAGGTTTTCAATCCACCCGCACTCCTGAATCAGCCATGCCAGCATCCTTGCCTCTTTTTCTTTTGCCTCTACGGCTTCGATCAGGGCCACCGGCGAGGCATTCGGGTCGTGCTGGTAGTGTGGAAGGGGAAGAGGTGACCTGGCCTGCTGCGGGCTCAGAACGGGGCCGGAGCGGGCGAGCCCGGTCATCTGGTGCCTCAGCACCTCGATGTCCTGGTTGACCCGTATCAGTCTGCGGTTGTAGTAGACCGTCCCTCTCAGCTGCTGGATTGATTCTCTGTAGTCCATCTCGTTACCTCCTCAGGGCTTCTATCAGTGCCTTCTGTGTCACGTCCTTTGTTTCCAGTGCCCGTGCCTCGTCTTCGTCTATCGTTCCTTCGGCCATGATCCGGTAGATGGTCACGGGCTGCGTCTGGCCTTGTCTGTAGATGCGTGCGTTTGCCTGCTGGTAGAGCTCCAGGTTCCAGTTCGGCAGGCTGTACCAGATTGCGATGTGCCCGCCCTGCTGGAGGTTCAGCCCGTGCCCTGCGCTTGCCGGGTGAACCAGGAGCACCTCGATTTCTCCTGTGTTCCAGTCTGTGATGTCCTTTGCTGTCGTCAGTGCCCGCGCCTTGTGGTCCTTCTGCAGGTGTGCGAGGAGTCGTTCCTTCTCGTGCTGGAACCAGTAGAACACCAGCACCGGATTTCCGTTGGCTGCTTCTATCAGGTCGTCGAGTGCATCCAGCTTCGTGCTGTGGAGGCATTTCGTGCCCTCTGCGCGGCTGTTCATGTTTTCCCTGGTGTACACCTCTCCCGAGGTGATCTGCTTCAGCTGCGCGCACAGAACGCCCGCATTTGCTGCCATCACCTGTTCGTCATCTATGCTTAGGATTTTCTCGCGTTTGAAAGCGTGGTATCTGTTCATCACTTCCTTCGGCAGTCTGACCTTCCAGTCGAGGTATTTCACCGGTGGAAGTTCGGCACAGTCCTTCTGGTCCAGGCTCATGCATATGTCTCCGATTGCCTCGTAGATCCTTCTGTCTGCTCCTGGCTGCACGTTCCATTCGTACACGATGTAGCCGTTCCTTCTTCCCGGCTGCAGGTAGCTCTCTCTGAATATCGTCAGTGTCCTGCCCAGTCTCTTGCCTCTGTCCATCAGGTACACCTGGCTCCAGAGGTCCGGGATTCCTCTTGGTGCCGGAGTTCCTGTCAGTCCGATGAATCTGTTCACTCTCGGCATCACTCTCCGCAGTGCCTTGAATCGCTGACTTCTCGGGTTCTTGAATGTTGACAGTTCGTCGATCACCACCATGTCAAAGTTGAATTCTGAAGTCTCGTCAATCAGCCAGCAGACGTTCTCCTTGCCTATGAGGAAAATGTCCGCATCCTTCTCGAGTGCCTTCCTTCTCTGTTTCGGGGTTCCTGCAACTACCGAGTAGGTCATGTCTCTTGTGTGGTCCCACTTCTGTATCTCGTCCGGCCAGGTGCTCTGTATGACTCTGACCGGACCGATGATCAGAACTCTCTGAATCAGTCCGAGAAGCAGAAGATCCTGGATGATGGTCAGCGTGGTCACTGTCTTTCCTGCTCCCATCGGCAGGAAGAGTCCGCACCGGTCATTGTCGAGTGCGAACTCTATCGCCTTTCTCTGATAGGCGTGCGGTTCAAAACTCGTCATAGTTGTTCATGTTCGGGCATCTTGCGTGGGTCTTCAGCTCGTCTACGAACTGGTCGACCTGCTCCTTGCTTGAAAGCACGTATATGAATGCGCCCTCTCTCTTCATCTGTCTGAAGACTGTCACCTGCAGAGGCCTTGGCGTCTCTCCGGGTCTTTTGAGTTCGACGAACATCGTACGACCCTCGTGAATGATGATCCTGTCTGGAACTCCTGCAGTCCCTGGAGATGTGAACTTGAAGCACATTCCTCCAATCAGTCCGATCCTGCTGTGGAGGTATTTTTCTACCTGGTTCTCGATCATCTTCTGTCTCCGTAGAATGACTTCATTGTCTGTTCGAACTTTCTTGCGCAGTCTGGGCACAGGTCTCTGTGGTCTTCTGTTCGTACCCATCCTTCCGGCAGGTCTTCGTAGCGGTCCATCCAGTTGGGGACATTTGGTGTTCTTATTGCTACTTCTGGATCCTGCTTTACTGTCTTTACTGTGATTGCTGTGTGGCATCTGTCGCATTCGACATATAATCTTTTCTCTCTCATGTTGTTCTCCTTTTTCTCTTAGAGTCCCAGCTCTTCTGGGGTGTATCCCTTTTCAAGTTCCAGTCCCTTGTACATTGTGTCTTTTTTAAAGCATGGGAGACACATACCGTCGTCTTTTAAAAGTATTGAAATATATTCTCTCCCGGCAGGGGCTTCTATTTTTTTAATTGTTGTAACTTCTTTTCTGAACGGTCGGATTACTTCGCTGAGGTATTTCTTCTCTACCTTGTCGAGGAGTTCCGGCTTGTACTCCTGCGCCATCCAGTCCAGGATACTGCTCGTGAAGAAATCGCTGGTGCGCTGAATCTCTGGATCAATATATGCTTTGATATCATGAAATACCGTCTGTGGGTCTTTGTATTTCATCTTCAGGATCCTCTTCAGTCTTTCCTTGTAATGCTCCAGATTTGTTTCTTTTTCCATGTCATTGTTCCTCCTTCATTATTTTCAACAGGTCATCGTAGATGAGGTGTTCAACGTCCTCAAGTGAGCATCTTCGAGAACCGTAGTCTAGATAGCTTGCTCTGCATCCCTGGCATGCATAGCCTCGTGGCCAGCACCATTTTTCTTCAATATTCTTTCTTAGATACTTAAAGCTTTCTTGCACCTTTTGGTTTTGTGATGTCATTTCTTGTTCTCCTTTTCCGACTCACCGAGTCGCTTTCCTTGTGTTTTTTTTGTGATGCAAACAGTAAACGGTGAAACGCTCGCGCGCGTATATGCGTATATGCGTGTACGTATGTGTGCATATGTGCGTTTTTTCTATGTATTTCATTAAGTTATAGAATCACTGTTATCACCGTTATCATCGTTTGTTTTTGCGCATATTTATGCGGGTTTTCGGTGTAAACGGTGACCATTTTTCACTGTTATCATCTGTTATCACTGTTATCGTGTCACCGTTATCACCGTTATCAGGACTTTATGAGGCCGTTATCAGCTTTTGGACGTCCATAGGCTCTCTGAAATCCGTATATTGCTCCGAATCTTGCGTTGCCTTTTCTCTCCCATCCGATCCTTGTCATGATGGCCTTCATTTCCCGCTGGTCCTGGTTGCTGAAGCTCAGCTTTCCTCCATCGAATACCTCGCACCAGATCTCCAGCAGGCACACCCTGTCTCTTTCTACAGTTCCCTGGTTGTCCGGATTCTCCAGCCATGACTTCCTCTCGAACAGGGTCATGTCCTTCCATCCTTCCGGCAGCTTTCTTTCCAGGTAGTCTCTTACCAGGTCCTCTCGTACGGAGTGGTATGTGTGGTCGTCCTGGATCCTTGTGGCCGTCTCTGTCAGTTCCCTGTCAAGGTACAGCGGTTCCTTGTCTTTGTATCTCTGCACGGCCTCCGCCCAGATCTGATCACGCTCCTGTGGCAGTTCGTCAAAGATGTTTTTTGTAGCTGCTGTCGCATCTGTCTGTATCGGCAGGAATCTTCTGTTTCCTGTGAAGTCTCGAAGAAATTCGTCATCGTTTGTCGTGCCTACAAAGACGCACTGTCTTGGATTGTCTGTCACCCTTCTGGCGTAGGCCTTGCGGTAGCGGTCATCCCTCTTTGAGATGAACTGCTTCATGGATTCGATGTCTGATTTCTTCGCTGCGGACAGTTCCGCCCATTCGACGATCCAGCTTCCATGCAGTGCCTCGTAGCCTTCCTTGCCCTGGATGCTTGTAATGGAATCACTGAACCACTCGCCGCCCATGATGCTCAGCATGTGGCTCTTTCCTATGCCCTGCTTGCCTATAAGTACCGGCATGCAGTCAAACTTGCACCCTGGCTCGAATACGCGCGCCACAGCTGCTGTGAATGTCTTTCTTGCCACTGCTCTTGTGTAGGGGCTGTCTTCTGCTCCCAGGTAGTCAATGAACAGCGTGTCCAGTCTTTCCTGCCCGTCCCATTTCAGTGTGCTGAGGTAATCCCTCACCGGGTGAAAGCTGTTTTTCTCGTGTACGAATGCGATGGCATCGTCCACCTTGCCCTTGGCCACGATCCTGTAGACCTTCTCCAGGTAGTAGCGAAGTCCGGCATCGTCCGTGTCGTCCCAGGTGTTGTTGTCGCAGTAGCTCCACCATGGCAGACTTCCAACCTTGACTGGCTTCTGCTGGAACAGGTCGGTTCCGCCGACGCTGTCCTTCAGCTTTCTGTCATGTGTCATGATCTGCACGATGTTGTCTGTCGTGGCCATGAGGTTTCCCTTCTTGTCCATCTCCAGTGCTTCCATCCATGCATCGTCGTCTTGCGTGTCGTTTTCAGCGCTTTGTTGCGAGTTTTTCGCATCTGCACCACTGATTTCGTCACTCCAGGCGTCTTTTGCCTCCTGTGCCTTCTCTCTGGCCAGCTGTTCCTTTGTTGCCGTGTCTTTGCTTGCAAGGTCCAGCATCTTCTTCTGGCTGTCAGGATCGTCCCTGAACAGATGCACTCTTACCAGGTCGAACGCGTTGCACAGCTGCTGGTTTGCGGGGTCAGTGCTGTGGTTCGAGTATGCGAATCTGTCATCATAGATCACCAGGCCTCCGGCCGTGCTTCCCTTGGCGTAGGTCCAGCGGTTCTCGCTGGCTGTCGGGATGTATTCCTCCGGGATGAATTTTTCTATTGCCTCCTGGATGGTGTAGGTTCTGCAGAAGGCTCCGATCCATCCCTGCTTTGTCAGCGGGTCTTCCTGCTTCTTCCCCAGGTGCGCCCGGATGTCCGTCTCCCGTGATGATCTCGGCCATGTGCTGATGTCGTGCCAGTCTCTGTAGGAGGCCAGCACCTCATCGGCGCACAGCGTCTCTCCGTCCTTCTGTATAAAGACGTACTCTCCGTCGCTGCTGGTGCTTGGCCAGAACATCATTCTTGATGGCTGGTATGTCGTGTCGTCGAATTCATCCAGGCCGATAAACTCTGCCGTACGGCGTGCTATGGCCTCGTATTCTTCCGTCGTGACTTCTCTGTCCAGCGGGATGATCCATCTGTATTTCGGTGTGTTCCGGCTGTGCTTGTGCGTGCTGTAGATGCAGCATCTGTACGGGTAGAGCAGGTCGATCATGTCGGTGAAGTCCTTCTTTGCGAAGTCTGCATCCAGCGTGACCATTGATCTGCATACGACGTTCTGGTTCAGTCTTCTGCCGTCCCTCAGCTCGCCGGCTACGAATCCGCCGACATCCTTGATGTTTGCCTGCTGGTCCTTTGTCTTTTTCTTGTATTCCTCCAGGGTCTCTTTTGTGCGGGTCGTGTGTTCCAGCTTGGCCAGAATCTGTTCCCACGTGACCTCCCTGTTCAGGTAGGTCTTCTGAGTCCTGTTCTTGCAGGTAGCTATTTTCATATCTCTAGTCCTTCTTGTAGTAATCGCTCTGGAAGCCATCGGCCGTCAGTACGATGTCAGGCGCCCAGGCTGGCGGTGTGGCCATGATCTTCTCGAGCCTTGCCAGTCTTGCGTCTGCCTCGTCCGCTGGTACTTCACAGATGACTTCATCGTGTACGTGCATCACCGGCCGGAAGTTCTCCGCCTCCAGCGTGGCCAGCGTGTCGCACAGGCAGTCCCTGGCGATGGACTGCACCACGTTCTCGGTCAGCTTTCCTCCCCAGGTGGTGATTCTCGTCCACTGCCTTGTGGTCTGGTTCAGCCCCATGTATGAGATCTGCCCGTCCATGATCACCGGCTGGACGTATGCGATGCTGCGTCCGTTCGGCAGTCTGATAAACAGCACATCCCCGTTCCTGTAGACTGCCATGTTGCGGTCAAGTCTGGCCGGGATGCCCTGAATTGCCATCCTTACGGCATCGTCCAGCTTCGACCAGTACTTCTTGATGTGCGGGCTTGCCTTGCGCCACTTCTGCACGATGTCATTCATTTCTTCTTCTGTCAGTCCCATGGATTCTCCTCCCATGGCCCTGAGGGCATTGACGCCGCCTCCGTAGCCCAGGGCGAGTTCTGCGATCTTTCCCTTCTGCCTCAGGTGTCCGTTCACGCCGTGCTTTACGACCGGCACTCCGAACATCTGCGATGCGCTGGCGCAGTAGATGTCCTTGCCTTCTCTGAAGGCCTCCTGGCGCCATGTCTCCCGCGTCAGCCAGGCTGTCACTCTTGCCTCGATGGCCGAGTAGTCTGCAACTACGAATGTGTGGCCTTCTTTTGGCACGATAGCCGTGCGGATCAGTGTGCTGAATACGTCGTTCAGGCTTCCGTACAGAAGCTGCGCCATTTCCCATTTCTCATCCTTGACCAGTTCCCTGGCTCCGTCGAAGTCATCGAATGTGTTCCTCGGGAAGTTCTGCGGCTGGATCAGTCTGCCTGCAAAGCGTCCGGTTCTGCCTCCATAGAACTGGAAGCATCCGCGGACCCTGTTGTCCCTGCAGGCGCTGCGCTGGAAGCAGTCATACTTCTTCACGCTGGTCTTGCCGAGCTCCTGTCTGATTTCCAGGGCGCGCCTTGTCTGTGGCGTGATGTCCTGCTTCAGCAGCTCAGTCACCGCTGTCTTGTTCAGGCTCTCTATTGCATGGCCTTCCTGCCGTTCGATCCAGCCTTTCAGCTGTGAGAGGCTGTTCGGATTCTCCAGGTGTGTCAGGTCATGCGCTTCTTCCTGCAGCTGTGCTGTCAGCACCTCGTGCTCCTGGAGCACCTTGCCTACAAGGTCAGCGTCTATGCCGAGGCCTCTGTCATTGATGTGCTGGTCAACCTGCCAGTTCTTCCATTCCTGATCCGGTACGGGACAGATTCTGTTGAGCTTTTCAAATATGAATTTCTCTGTGACTACGTCCTGTCGGTTGTACTCTACGAATGTTTCCCACTTGTCAGGTGCATCCGCTTCCGTGTTCCTTGTGCGTCCATGATTGCTTACGGTAGGCCTGCATGGCTTGCAGAAATACTGAATCAGGCGCTTTCCTGCGGCCATCTTCTTCTTGTCTTCCGGCAGTCCCAGGGCATTGCCAAGCTGCGCCAGGCTGTTCGGATAGCCCAGCTCTGCGGCCATGATCATAGTGTCCTGCCACTGCTCCGGTGGTAGAAAATCCAGAGGCTCCCTTGCATCTGGACTTCTGTAGGTATTGATAATTGTCTGTGGTAGCTTTTTGATGTATGCGCTCAGGCAGGTTCTTTCGAATGCTGCATTGTGCGCAACCTTAATAAAGCGTGGATCCATGAGCAGTTTCACAAATCCGTAGTCATACAGCTTCTCCGGTGTCGGATGCTCGACTACCTTTACGGGTCCGTCGTCCACGGAATACCCGAAGAGGAGGATCTCGAAGTCCTCGCTCTCCGCGTATTTGTATACTCCGCATTCCGCAAGGTCGACGCTGGAGTATGTCTCCAGGTCGATATGCAGGTATCTTGGCTTCCTAGAGAAGGTCGCCATAGTCGTCTCCCAGGCTGTCTGTTACGGCCTGATCGATTTCATCTTCCCAGTCTCCGAGTGCGTTTCCGTGTCCGCCGAGGTTCTCTCCGTCCTTCATTTTAAGAACTGAATCCAGCCCGCAGGCGATGCCCTTCTGTGCCTTGCTGTAAGGGTAGAAATTGAAGCAGACTTTTGCATAGCATCCGCTGTACACTGTGTCTTTGATTTCATCCGGTGTGAGTGTTCTCTTGCCTTTTTCCAGTGCCAGGACGCCGGGCGCTGTAGTTGATTTTGCTGTAAGGATCCAGCTGTTCTTGTAGTCGCTGTTTCCTGCGTACTTGTCATCCTCATCTCCGTCAACCAGGAGCCCTTCTCTTGTTCCCGGCTTTCTGAGCAGTGGTGTCGCCTTGGCTCTGAAGCCCTGCCCGAAGTCCTCGACACCGAACTCTACGGCTTCTTCATAGTTCGCCTTGATCTGGTCGATTGTGTACTTGTCATCCTTGCTGATGATCATTCCTGTACTGTACTTTGGTGTGTTCTTTTCATCGAATGCGTACGCTTCTGCTAGATGTGCGTATGTAAGTCTTACCAGTCCTGTTTTTACTTTAGTCATGCTTTCTTTTCCTCCTTAAGCATTAAATATTTCTTTTTTGTCAGCCTGTGCAGCTGTCTGATCTTGTCCGCCCTGTAGCGGTTGTTCTTCAGCCCCTGGATTTCTATGTTGAGCTGTCTGATCTTCTGGCTCAGTTCCCTGATTTCATCGCTCATCCTTCTGTGCCTGCTCGATCAGTTCCATCGTCTGTACTAAGTTGTCCGCAAATTCATCAACTTCCGTCTTGAAGTATTTAATATCTTCGTTGAGATCCTTTACCGCCAGTGTCAGTTCATCACTGAGTTTTTTCAGATCTTCGTAAAAATACTTTACCGTTTCTTTCATATGCTGGAGTGTCTCCTCCGTGTACTGACAGCATTCATATGCATCATTGAGTGCTGTTTCTCTGTCTCTTGATACATCTGTGTGATAGTCTTTCATTTCATTCTCTCCTGCAGTTCCTGCAGCATCTCCAGTGCCTTGATGATTGCTGCTTCCTGCTTCTCTGCTACGCTTCTCCAGCTTACGCAGTCGCAGTCGAGCACATCATCCAGGATCTTGTAGATGTCTGCGGCCAGCTCCTGCTTTGTCAGACTGTCTGTCATTTGAATTCCTCCCCGAAGGCCTCGAATGCCGAGGCTTCTCTGATATCTGGTCTCTTGTCGCTTTCAGGCACCAGCGTTGGTGCTCCTGGCGGCTTGACCAGTGTGTCGCCCAGTACCTTTGGAAGTTCGTTCTTTCCGACGAGCTTCTGCAGTTCTGTGATTGTCTTCAGCTTTGTCTCTGTGATGTCCGTGTACTGGTATCCTGCTGTCTGCAGTCTGTTCATGGCTTCCACGTCATCAGTGATCTTGCGTCGGGACGTTCCCTCTACTACCTTGTAGCCTCTGTACTTTGTGCCTGACAGTGCCTGTTCCAGGGCGTATTCCTGCAGGTCTTTGGCCCAGGCGGTCATTTCCTTCAGCCTTGGCAGAAGGTCTGCTATTTCGTCGTCTTTCAAAAGCATTCCGTTGAGCATTTTGTTCTTCTCTGCTGTTTCTTCCTGCATCTGGGCTCTTGCTCTGCAGTTTGCCTTGACCTTGCAGAATCTGCACCACTCTCCAGGCATCTGTTTTCCTTCTCCGGCGTAGGCCATCTTTGCCATTGGCCGTACTGTTCCTTCCAGCCATTTCTCCAGGTCTTCCACGGTCGTTGTGTATGAATCGAAGTGGTCGATGCGTGGCTGGTAGATATGAACTGTGATGTTTCTGAATCCGTACAGAGGTTCGTAGATGTTCATCGTCCCTGCTGCATAGAGTAATAACTGAGAGTTGTGATATGCATTTACCGGTACTCCTGCTCCATATTTGAAGTCGATGATATGCAGCGTGTCGGTACTTACGACTACAGCGTCGCTGGTTCCGAATCCCTCGGGTATCCATTTAGAAAGGTCAACCTCTACCTCTACGAACAGCTGCGCGCATGGATCTTTCTTCTTTTCTGCGTTCAGTACCTCGATTACATAGTTCCTGTAGTTCGTGGTTGCCTCGTCCATCTCTCCGTCCGGGCACTTCACCTTCTTTCTCGGATGGCCCTCCAGGTAGTTTGTCAGCTTCTCCTCGGCCTTGGAGTGTGCCAGAGTGCCCTCTGCAGCGTATGCAGAGGCTTTCTCTGGAATCGTTTCCTCCAGTCTTGCCGATGGAGTGCAGCAGAGCCACCGCTCAGAGCTGGATGCGCTGAGCAGTGCGTGTCTACTTGGCATTGATGGCCTCCATCAGTTCAGGGTATTTTTCTTTCGGCATGCTGGAGACGCTTCTTGCGCCCAGCTGGCTGAGGATTCCCTTGAATACCTCAGGGCTGTTCTTCTTGATGAAGTCCGCGCTTGCTGCGATCACTTCTTTTTCGGTGTACTCTTTTTCCTTCACCGGTTCTTCAGCAGCTTTCTCAGTTACCGTCTCTTCCTCGCAGCACTCATTTGTTGTCCATCCGCCTGTCGTGTTTCTCCATGACACGCCACCTTCTTCCTGTCTGGCCTCAGGCTCTGGCTTCTTTGTAGCCTTGGCTTCTCTGTGTGCCTGCTCGATTGCTTCATCGGCTTCCGCATCCGCCTTGATCTGCGGGTTTCTGCTGAGAAATGCCAGCAGTTCCTGGCATTCCTTCATTTCCGACTGCGTGTACTTGATACTTACATCAACAAACATTTTTATTTCCTCCCTTTTGTCCATGTTCTGTTGTTCCTTCTATATCCATCCAGCTGCCTTCATCTTCTTCGTGCTGGATTGGTGAGATGATTGTGTGATCATGCATCTCTCTGATCAGGTAGTCCCTCAGGCCTCGAATCTGCTCCAGGCTTTCGTTGCGGTACGAGACTTTCTGGTCCCCGATCTGTGCTGTAAATCTGTACTTCTTTTTCGACATCCTTGTCTCCTTTTTTGTGCTTGTGCTATAATATCTATGTGTGTTTGTGCTAGTATTTGACTTCGTCATCAAATGCTAGCCCTTTTTTTATGCCCTCTCGTGTGCCTCGATAATCTTCTTTTCACTCAGGCCAAGGAATCCGAGGGCTCTTTTTGTCAGCATGAGCCGTCCTTCGCCTATGCATTCAAGCCCTTCAGCCTCTATATCTAACAGGAATATATCCCACAGCTTCGTTGCGGTCTTGTACCCGCAGTCCATGAACTTCTGGAACTCTTTTTTATTCATGTAGCCGCGGATCATCATCCTGTACCTGAAGTCTTCCAGTCTTTCTTCGCTCATAGGCTCAGGGCTCCAAGCTGCAGGGCTACGATCAGCAGGATTGCTGCTGTCAGCCAGCAGATCAGCATGATGTCTGTATTGCTGAATACTTCTCTTACCGCTTCTTCCTCATGCTGCTTTCTGTTCATGAAGCTTGGGATCTCGAGCGGTTTCTCGAAATGTTGCACCTCTAGAGGCTTTTCTTCATTCATTGTTTGCACCTTCACTTTCTTTTATAATCTCGGTAACATCTACGCCTAGCGCCTTGGCTAACTTGTGCACGCTTAGCGGTTTGCATGGCTTGCCGTGTTTCATGCTGTATACAGTTGCTCTTGTAAGCCCTGTCGCTGCGTATAGCTTCTCGCAAGGTATGCCTTTTCTTGCTTGTATGATGTCTATTTTTTTACCGTCTACTGTGAGCATTTTTCCGTGACCTCCTCGTCTTCTAATTCTGGAAAGAATGGGCGGAGCAGGTCTTCTGTTTCCTCGTCCAGCTCCTGCATTTTTCTCCTGTCTTCTGCCTGCCTGACTGCTTCTTTTTCTTCCTGGCCGGCTGACAGCCTGTCTGCCCAGCTCTGAGCTTTCGTTAACTTGATTTCCGGGTCCAGTGGGATATCAGTAATTTCTGCGGTGTTCATCAGCTCTGCGTAGAGGTCGATTACCAGCTGAAATCCCCAGTATGAATCCTGGCAGCTAGTTCCTTCCAGCGCTCTTGCGTATTTGAGGCAGGCCTGTGCAAGGTCTGCCGCTGCCTCTGCTGTCTGTCTGTAAAGTTCAGGCTTGTGCAGGCGCTCCTGCACGTACTCCTGTGCAATGATCGTCTTGAGCTTTAGCTCTGCGATCCTTCTGTTGTTGTTTTCCATCTCTCTTATTCCTCCTCTCTGAGGGCCTCCATCTCTGTGAAGCTGTCCAGTGTCTTTTCTACCCGTTCTCTCAGGGCCTTCACTTTGTCGTAGTACTCTTTGTCCTTCCATGTTGTGAAGACCTTGTTTCTTAGAGTGCGGAGCTGTGAGCTCAGGCACTCATCCATAACTTCCAGGTCATCCCTGGTCAGGGTCATTGATGCTGCTTCCTTGATTGTCGCCATCTTTCTTGTCCTCCCTGTTTCTTTCGGCTGTTTCCAGCCCGGCTAGGAATCCCTGGATGTATCGCTTGGATTCCTTTGGCAAATTTTCAAAAGACTTCATTAGATCCTTCGTATCTTCTTTTTCTACAATTGTCATAGACTTTCCTTTCTTGAACTTTCCAAGTTCTATTGTCATTCTACTTGGAGATTTCATATTAGTCAATAAAAAACTTGAAATTTCCAAGATTTTAGCTAATATAATATTCAAGGAGGGACTATGAACGAGAGGTTAAAAAAGCTACGAAAAACTTTAAAGCTAACCATGAAGCAATTTGCAGAGCCGTTAGGTTTGACGGAGTCGACTATATCTAAGGCAGAAAAAGGTACGGCTAATCTGTCAGATTCTGCGATCCGCTTGATTTGTTCAGTTTTCAAAGTTGATTATTTCTGGCTGACCGAGGGAAAAGGCGAGATGTTCACTGATTCAACTGACGCCCTTTTGGATGAAATTGCGGCAGAGAATCACATGTCTGGTGATACAGTCGATACTTTTAAACGACTTTTCAAACTTCCACCAGATAAGTTTGATTTAGTTCTTCAGCTTATAAAGTCTTTATCGGATGCGCCAAAATAAAAAAAGAAGAGCAGTAGCTTGTTTCGCTACTGCTCTTCTTTCGTCATGGCACCTTTGTCTGCTACCTGCGTGTGTTTGTGCTGGTGCCGTATCTCAACCAGAGCCCGTGTATAATGGCATACGTTCTGCGTAGACCTTCCGGGCTCATGTGTTGAATCATGAACTGGATTTTCTCCATCATATGCTAGCTCCTCTCTTGAGATGTTCTAAAGTTTAGCACTTTTGCGTGCTGTGTCAACCTTTTAGATTATTTTTTATTTGTTGTGCTATAATCTTTTTGTAACCTTTAAGATTAGGAGGGTTAAATTATGAATGAATCTATGCGAGATCTGCTGGCTCAGAGATTGCCAGAACTTCTGAAAAAATCCGGGGCTTCCCGCAAGGAATTGGCGGCCTTCTGCGGCGTTTCTGAGAACACCGTTTCTGCCTGGGTGCGAGGTCTAAAGACTCCACGTCCTGAAAAGATGGCCAGGCTTGCGGAGTTCTTTAATATCAAAGCTACCGACCTTATAAGCCGTTCTTTAGACAGGGAGCTGCGTCCCGTACGCTTTCTTCCACTTATCTCACCTAACGGCTCCATTGTTGACTCTACCGTTCCAGGCAGCTATGGCGCTCTGGCCGAAGGAATAGATGCCGACTATGTATGGATCTGCCCGGATGATTCTATGCATGCTGCGGGTATCTGTCGTGGTGATGTGTGTCTGATCAAGGGTTCCAGCGCTGTCCGTGCTGCGCATCCGGCTCTGATCGTGCTGGACGGATGCACGATGCTCCGCTTCCTGGAGCAGTTCGAGTCCGCCATGTATATCCGTCCAGCGTGTCCTAGCCAGCAGGGTGCTCTGCTCACGGGCGACTGGTCTTCCAGGCTCCGTATTCTGGGCTATATTAAGGCGCTCAGGCGCGAATGGAGGCGAGGATAAATGTCTGTATCTAAAGATAGGAAACGCGGTACCTGGCTTTACCATGGCTATTATCGCGATGCTACGAATGCGCGCCGGCAGTACTGTCGTCGTGGCTTTGAAACAAAACGAGAGGCAATACTGGCGGAGCGTGCCTTCCTGGAGGCATCTGTCAAGGTTCGCCCTTCGATTACCCTGGACGATCTGGTTCTTCGATATCACGAAGAATACGAGATCATGGGAATCAAAGAGGCGACCCTTATATCGAATGAAAGCTATTATCGCAATCATATCCAGGAAAGCCTGGGAAGAGTTCAGCTTTCAAAGTTTACCGCTCCGCTTGTCACACAGTTCATGTCCAGCGTTGCAAAACGCAAACAAAAAAACGGCACTCCCTATTCTGTTGCAACGATCAACAAAACTAAGGAAGTGCTGTCTAAATACTTGAGCTATGCCATGCGTCTTGGCTTTATCGACTATAACCCCTGCATGGCCGTCGGTCGCTTCAAGCGTCCCTCTGATTATAACACAAAGGCCCCGAACTTCTGGGAAGTAAAAACGTTTAAGTATTTTCTTTCCTGTGTGGACGAGCCTTTCTGGGCGGACGTGTTTACGTTCCTCTTTGAGACTGGCGTGCGTGAAGGCGAGTTCTTGGCCCTGCAGTGGTCTGACGTAGATCTTGGCGCTGGCACGATCAGCATAAAGAAAACACTGACCTATAAAACACTGGACCGCGGCTGGTCTCTCACGTCTCCAAAGACGAAGAATTCAATCCGCCGTATTGATCTGCAGGATTCGCTCCTGGAGCTCCTGCGTCGCCGTTACGCTGCGTCTTCCTGCGTGGATGGGTTCTCGCCCGACTTCTTTGTGTTCGGTGACGTAGCGCCTATGTCGCGTCAGAAGCTGGCTACAAATCTAGACAAGTATATCAGGCTTGCTGGTGTTCCTCGTATCACACCTCACGGCTTCCGTCATTCCCATGCATCATATCTGATCCGTTCTGGAAAGATAGACGATCAACTTATCGCTGACCGTTTGGGACACACCGTCGAAGAAATGCGCAAGACATACGCCCATATCTACGAGGAATCCAGGCGCGATCTGAAATCAATTCTGAATGAAATATTCTGATTTTGTGTATCATTTGTGTATCACGCAAAATGAAAACCGCATATTTATGCGGTTTTTTGAGTGTTTATGGAGCTGACGGGACTACCTGTTTTCCTGTTCTTCGCTCGTCTTTTCCTTTGTTTACCGCGATATTTCGTTGTTTATCTGTCCTTTGTTTTCCTTAGTTTTCTCTATATTACCATTTTGTGTATCATTTGTGCATCACGAAAAGGCGCCAGGCTACTTCTCCTGGCGTTCCTTTATGTCTTTTCTTATCAGCTGCTTCAGGTATGCGTTGGTCGAGGTTCCTTCTTCGTTTATCTTCTTTAAATGATCCAGGATATCCTTGTCCAGCTTCCTGTTCAGCTTGACGGTCTTGTTTGTGTAGTGCTCAGACAGCCACTTGTTCGTAGCGTCTTTCTGTGCTTCTGATACAGCCATCCTCGTTCTCCTCTATCCTTATTTTATACTACAGAGGTTTGCTAGTCTATCTTAAGCTGGATCGCTGGGATTTCTCTATCTCTGTACTGAATCTGAGTCACCTTTTCCAGTTGTGCTCCCGCCTGTTCAAAATCCCAGACACACCGTATCGAATCCGTCCAAGTGGAGGAATATGTGAAGTGCTTTATTCCGTTCTCTTTCATGATTCTAACGTATGAATTTACTTTTTCAGAATTGAAGACTGAATCGAAATTCAGGAATTCGTTTCCATCCTCAGCGGCTTCTCTGTACGCCCGATAAACTTCATAGAAGTCCAGCGTTTCCCATTCGAACATTTTGTTCTGGTGTTCCTTCATCAGCATTCGCGCTGCGTTTCTTGTTTCCTCATCCTTTGCTTCTCTGTAGGTTCTGATGATTTCATCTTCGAGCCTGCCGTAGTATTCAAATTTGCTTTCCATGTGTGTTTTTCCTTTCTTCTAGCACCCACAGTATACTGTAGTACAGTATATAGTCAAGCGAATGATTCGCATTTTTCTGCAAATAAAAAAAACCCGGATTTCTCCGGGTTTCTGCTTATTTGCTTCTTGATTTCTTGACCTTGGCTACGACCGTGTCTCGTGTAGAGGACTTCTTCTTGTTCTTCTGTGCGTAGTAGTTGTCGTAGGCCGCCATGATCTTTGCTGGCGCGTCTTTTGGCATTCCTACTTTTGCTTCCACGGCGTCCTTTGCGAACTCCAGCAGGTCCTCCCATTCTTCAGTACCGTACTGTTTTCCCGGGATTAGCCCCTTGTTCTTAGTAATTACCTGAACTGTCGCACCTAATTGCATGGCATCATAGAAATTTTTATCAAATTTGTCGTACTCGTTGTGATATCCCATCTGTATTCCTCCTTGTTACTTAACCTTTGAGTTTGTCTTTAGGTTCTGCCATTTCTTTCCTGAACCCTTTCGCTCGATTTGCTTTGCGTTCTTGTCCATAATCAGTGCCCCTCTGTTAAGTACCATAGTATAGACATCGCTGCCTGAAGAAAGTAATTGCCTGAACTGTTTCTGTGTTGTTAGCCCGGATGAATCTACAAGTATCGAGTAGCCTTTACTTGCAGCATAGATTGCCATTCTAGACTGATGGTTGTTTCCGGGAAATCTTCCGGGCTGGTCATATCTTCCATCGTTGTCGAGCTTGTAGGCGAGCGTTCCCTTTACCATGGATTCTTTTATATACTGATCCTCGAGGTCTTTTCGGCTTCCGATTTTTGCGTCATCCCTAATCTTGAAGCGTATCATGGAGGTCTTCGTACTATTGTAGTTGTCCCCGTAGGCCGCAGATCCGTTGTAGCTTGGCGTTGCGTACAGGCCTAAGCCGTGAGCCGTGCCTCCTCCTGCATTGTACAGGAAGGTGTCATCATTTGCCGTACTCTCAACTATATCCTTTACTTTCATACCCCAAGGATCAGTGTTGATAGTTCTGTAGATTACCGGTCCACTTGCCTTATCAAACTCGTCAGAGTCTAAGAGCTGAGGTTTCCCGTCAAGTCCTGAGTTGTTTACAAACTTTTGAAAAGGCGTGTTATATCCGGAGTAGCTTTTCTTTACGGGCTGTGCTATTGAATCATCCAGTAGGGTCCCCTGCGCTTGTGGACTCATGCTTGCATAGGCATCAGTCCCGAACGGTGTTCTGCCCGTTGTCTGTGTCCCGCTTCCTCCGCCTGTACTTGCTGCTGAGGTCGCCACGGCGGCGACTGTGGTGGCTCCGCCGCCTGCAGCTCGTGTTTTCACACTTCTCTGTCCACCTGAGCCCATACTAGTCTTCTCCTCTCATTAAGTCAAGACCTCCCGTTTGAGCCTCCGTCGAGGACTGCCACTCTGCCCTCTAGGGAGGCCAGCCGGTCTCGTAGCGCGTTCTGGTCCTTCTGTAGCGTTGCTACCCGATTGTCCAGCCTGTCACTGATCTTATCTATCTGCTTTTCCAGACGTGTGATGTTCTCTGTGAGATCATCCAGCTTTGTCAGTATCGTACCCACCTGCTGTCCGTCTTTCTTGCTTGCCGTAAGTCGCCCGATTAAAAATCCAGCCAGTGCTACTGCCAGACTGGCCAGCGCTATGATCTGTCCTGTTTCCATAGACTATCTCCACACTATTCCACACTGTCTTTACCGCTTCCATCATCCATCTCAGGCAGACCAGCGAGGGATGTCAGCAAGGAATACAGACCGGCAACCGCTGAAGCGCTGGCAACCATTAGCCAGTCCACATCTTTGATCACCTGTCCTACGGTGAATAGTGATAGTGCTGTCTGTGCCATGGTCTTGACGGCTCTTGTTCCTGCTCGTTTCCACCACTCTAGATTGAATAAATTGTTCATAGGGTTCCTCCTTTTAAAATAAAAACCCGGCATTTCTGTCGGGTATATGCATCAAATGACGCGCTTTACGCTGGCTGTGGCGCTCACCAGTGTTCCTGCTGCACTGACTGTCCAGCTGATCGGTACTGTGGCTCCCTGTGTGCCCTGGCGTGTCTGTACGGTGCCCTGCACTGGCAGGGTAACTGTTCCGCCTGCTGCTGCGGTAGCCGTGGCCGTTGCGCCTGGCACATTTACTCCGCCTGCCTGCATCTGTACAGTGACGTCTCCAGCCGCAGTGGCTGTGAATACGAAGTTTGCAAGGATTTCAAATGTTCCGGCTTTTCGTATTTCCAGGCTGCCGTTGTTGAGCCTTGCCTCCTGGTTCGTCTGGATGGCTGTAGATCCTAGTGGTATCTTCTGGTTCGCGCTCAGCGCTGTCTGCGTTGTACTAACAGCTACTAGCATGGCCTGTCACCTACTGCAGAGTAGCTCCAGGGCAGCCGTAGAAGTTGCCGTAGCCGTAGCCTCCATAACATGGAGGATTTGTTACGTATCTTCCCAGGCTGTTCAGGATGTTCTGTGTCTGTGTCGCATTGGTAATTGCGCCCAGTGCCTGCTGATAGTCTCTGTTGAGGGTATCGTACTTGTCCTGCATCATCTGCGTCTTCAGATTGCAGCAGCACTGCTCCATCTGATGGCTCAGGTTGTTGATGCTTTCCTGTACGCCGTTGAAGCCCTGCATCATTCCCATCTGTGTCTGGTTGAATCCCTGCATGTTTGTGACTGTGTTCTGTTCGATGAGTCTGGCGTTCTCATACGCTGTGTCGCACAGTCCGCTGCTCAATCCATCCAGCTTGCTGATGACTGACTGTGTGTCAAATCCTCGCTGCATATCAGCTGATAGGTTGCCGTTACCGTTGTTGCCCCATCCTCCAAATCCGAAGATCAGGAAGAAAAGAATTAGAATAATGATTCCGTTTCCTTCCAGAAACCCGTCGTGGTCAGTCGTGTTCTTTGGCATGACTGCCGCAATGTCTGACAATGTCATATTGTCCATGTGTGTTCTCCTTTCATCTCTATTTCCAGTCTGCAGAACTGCCTACTTTAGTAGGTTCTTGAATTGCTCCGCCATCGCCTTTGCTCTTTCGAGGTCCTGCTGTGTGTACTTTCCTGAGTTCATCAGCTGGTTCAGAACCGCCTGCGGGTTCTGTCCCTGCATTGATCTCTTGAAGTCCATAAACTGCTGGAGCATGTTTTTCTGATTGTTATTTCTTAGAGGATTCATCGATGTTTCCTCCGTTCTGTTTTCTGTTCTGAATCGAGGAGATCCATTCCTGGAATTCCTTTTTTGTCAGATAGATGTCTTCAGGCCTGTCTTCATGTACCTCCTGGAACTGGTACGCCTTGATGGTTCTGTAGCCGCTGGCATCTGCCTGCACGTGGTAAAAGATCGGATTGTTGCTGTCCATCAGGATGGCTGATTCATTTGGTCTCAGGCTGTAGGCCTTTGCGCTCTCCATGCCGTTGACGTACTGCACCTGATTGATGGACTGAGGCTGCTGGAAGGCTTGGAATCCAAATCCTCCGGGTGCCTGCGGGTATCCTTGAAATGGTGTCATAGTGTATTTCTCCTTTACAACATCATCTTATACCCTGTGGATCCAACACTCTGTTCCTCTTTTGTGCCTCAAATGCGGAAAGTGCCAGAGACACCAAGAGTCTCCAGTAATAGTCATTAAGATCCTTTACCGTTTCTTCGAACTCGTCCTTTGACATTTTTGCATCCTGGTAGTGCCACTCGCTGTCTTGCATCTTGTTTCGCAGCTGGTACACCACAGCCTTTTGCCTTTCGCTCAGTCCCTGTTCTTCTACAAGGAAATGCACGAAGTCGGGAGGCAGTGGTGTCTGATATCGTCTGTTTACTCTGCGGTTCATGTGTGTTTGCTTCTCCTATCTGGCTACTTCACGCGGATTCTCTGTCCAGCGTAGATTCGATTAGGATCTGCGATGCCGTTCATTGCGGCCAGCTTCTGGTACGTTGTGCCGTATCTTGCTGCAATGGCTGACAGTGTGTCTCCTTTTCTGATTGTGTAGTAGACGGCGCTTCTTGCGGCCATTTTCTGGTTGACGATTGCCTGCACCACTGTGTAGTTGTAGCCTGCTGCAGTCAAACGTCTTTTACGCTCGTCACCGTTGCCCCAGGCGCCGTTGATGACTTCCTGTGCGATGACTTCGTTTGACTTTCTTGCTGGTGCTGGTGTGGCCGTTGGCTTTGATGCAGTTCCGCTCTTGCCTGCGTACTTGTTCCATGTAGTTACGTCTCCATAGAACACGTTGCAGTCCAGGTTACCGTTGTAGCCGTTCAGACGGCCGCTTGACGTCCATTGCCACATGCAGTAGAACTTCCACCACCTTACTTTTGGTCGTGATCCTGCGCTGGCCATACTGTAGTTGTAGTCAGGGTTGTTATCGCGATACTTTGCTACCCACAGGCCGTAGTCTGCCGCTGCAACCGATGACCAGTCGTGCGCGTTGACTACTGACTCGGACATGTAGATCACTGGCTTTACACCAGAAAGCTGATACACTCTGTCGAGCCATCTCTTTGCCCATCCGACGTCGCTTGTATTTCCGGACTCCCAGTCTAGAATTGGGATGCCCTTTCCAAAGTATCCGCGGCAGTTGTTGTAGAAGTATTCTGCTTCTCTGACTGCGTCATTTGTCGGTCTTGCAAAGTGATAGAAGCCGAAAGGCTTGCCCAGCTTGATTGCCTGCTGGATGAACTTGTCGCAGTACTTGTCTACGAAGTTGAGGCCTTCCGTTGCCTTTGCAATCACGAAATCGCAGGCAACATCTGAGATATTCAGTCCTGCCTGCCAGTTTGATACATCGATTCCATTCATTGTTGTCATACTGTCTCCTCCTTTAATCTGACAAAATAAAAACATGAGGTAATCTCCTCAAGTCTGTGTTAGCTGTTTGTCTGCTTCAGTGCTTCTGCCACTGCATCGTGCCATCTCTTAGGCACTTCTTCCAGTGTCATGCGGTTCATTGTGATTTGTCTTACGTACCATTTAACCATGGTTATTCACCCCCTACGATTTCAGCAAGTGAAGCGATGGCTTCGTTGATTGCAGTAATGTCAGCAACATTCTGATTGACTGTATCTTGAAGTGTTGGCTTGTTCATCACAAATTCAAGAACATCTGTTGTTGTACTTCCAATATTTGCACTGTAATGAGTCATGATTGATTCAATCTTTGTATAACCGTTGTATGTTGCAACTACCACTTCTCCGTCATCACTGTAAAGGTCAAAGTTGCCATTGAACTTTGCTAGTTCAGACTTGAGTGCATCCACTGTCATTCCGTCTGCTACGAATGCCATCTGTAATGCTTCTGCGGAGTAATTCACTCCGTTGTCTAATACGTCATAAAACTTGCCATTGATTTTTAATTTGTTCATATTTTCTCCTTAATTAAGCAGTTCTTTCCCAAATGTAAACTACAAGGTATGGCTGCATGTTTGATGCACTTCCTGTGTCGCCATGACTGTGGGCTGCACCACCACCAACCGTCGATGTATGATTTGACCCAGCATCAACTCTAATATTAGTGCTAGGACTCCAACCATTGCCTAAAAGCCCATGACCTAGTTCATTAAACCAGTTAATACGAGCATTATTATCGTGAATGTGAGCAGCTGTTTCGTTTACAGTTAATGTATGTGCTTGTGTAGTATGCGCGTGTGTTGCATTGCCACCAGTTGAGCCTAGAGGATATGCCGTACTTGCTCCAATCAAGCATCTGCCATCAGCTGTTTTCTTCCATGTTCCGCCCCATGCTGTCTGAGGATTGAAAGTAGAACTTGTACTGATGTAGATTGAGCCGACTGGATGCTGTGAACTGTTGACCCAGCCTTTTATCTTTCCCCAGAAATACGTGAGTCCTGTCTGATCTAAATATTTAGCCATGGTTCCTCCTAGCTGGCGAGGATCGTGTCAATTTCAGAATTTGCGATGGCAGTCAGGTCTGTTTTCTTCATGTAGGCGGACAAGTCAATATCTGTGTTACCGATCTTTTCGAATGCAGACTTGGATTCTACCCATACGTATTCGTCGTAGGCGTCTCCGGATGCGTGGCTGTGAGCCATCAGATAGATGACACCCTTTTTACCTTTTGCTGGAAGGCTTTCTACTACCTGGAGATCAAACTGTGTAACGCCTGCAATGGCTGAATTGATTGCTGATGCTACCTGGGATGCTGTCTGGTAGCCCTTGCCTGTGATAGCAGTGTTTACCTGTGTTGCTGTCTGATAGCCCTTAGCCTCCACTTGCTGCATTGTAATGAATCCCGTGATGTCCGTAGCCTTGGCAAAGTAAGAAGCAGCGTGGCCTTCCAATGCTTTTGAGTTGTCTACTACGCCGTCGCCGTCTGTATCATAGACAGCCTTTGTCATATCGCCGTTGCCGTTTCCTTTAGTATCAATCAAGTCTTTTAATACTTTACCTTGGGCAGCAGATAATGCGTTAGCTGTAGATGTGGACGTGAGTACGTTTTCGACTGTTGTCTTGTTTGCTCCAGATGCAATGCCAGCCAGCTTGTCCTTTTCTGCAGTCGTGTAGTCATTTGTAGATAGGTCTTTGCCTTCTACCTTGTCTACCTTGTTGTTGAGCTTATCCTTGATCTTGCCCCAAAAATAAAGTAAACCATCATAATCTAAATACTTCATACTATTTTTTCTCCTCCTTCTAGTAAATTCAGTATTTCGGAATTCGTTATTTTCTCGATTCCAAGCGCTTCTAGAGACCTGTTACCGGTTAGTTCAACACTGTTGATCTGCGGCTTGTTTTTCAGTTTCTCATAGTCGCTTCCTGCGGTGCCCGCTCGAATAATAATCCTGTCGCGGACATCGATGTCGATGCGTTCTGCTGTTCTGTCGACTGGGATCTCTGTCATACCATGAATCCCTCCTTCAGAACTTCTCCGACGTCCTTTTGAATAATGTCGGAGTTCACCTCGCTTCCGTCCACGAAGAGCACGCGCGCCTGAATCAGACACGTGTCGTATATTCCTTTAGGGAGCTTGGCGGTGTCTTCTGACGTCAATGTCAGAGTAAATCCGTTGTCCTCGACGGTCATGTCTTCCATCGTCTTAGTGATGAGTTCGTCTCGATCTGACTCTGAAATGGTCAGCCAGATATCTTGTACTACCGATGGGTCCACCAGGATACGGATGTCAGGAGTTGAATATCTCTGTATAGTCATTGCTTTTTTCCTCCTATATGCAGATATCATCGATATCTGCCGTGTCTATCGTAGGTATGCTGGTGACGTCGCCCGGGTCGCCTTTTGGTCCGGGGTCTCCCTTTTCGCCGGGGTCCCCCTTAGGGCCTGGATCTCCTTTAGCTCCTGGGTCCCCTTTAGGTCCCGGATCGCCTTTCTCACCTGGGTCGCCCTTAGGTCCAGGCGGTCCTTCTGGACCAGGGTCGCCTTTTTCTCCGGACTGCGACTTTGCCTGCACCATGGCCAGCAGGAGCTTTCCCTGCCTTGCAGACAACGGTCTGTCAGAGCTCCGGGAGTCCAGCGTGTCCTCAATGTCTCTTTTGAATAGTAAATCTGACATAGGCTTCTCCACTAGGCTATGGCGGAGTCAATGTCTGCGTTCTCCATCGGTATCACGCCTTTGGTGACTTCTTCATAGTTGTCCTTTACCCTGTTCATGAATGCGGTGAACTGTGCATCATATCCGTCCGTCGGGATTTTTTCTGTTCCGTCAACCACAAGCCCGCAGTACGTCTGATTCATTCTTGTGTCTTCGATGTCGTCGCCTGTGATCTCTGATGCGTTTGCACGCACTCGAACTATTGCAAGGATTATTTCATATACTGAGGCAGTTCTTACCGGTTCAGAGGGTTTAGATCCGCTGCCTTTCACACTCACGAGTACACACTTGTTTGTGTCCTTCGTGTAGCGCACGGCGATGTAATCATATCTAGTCGTGCTTTCTGCAGTCTGGATCGTCAGTCCTTCAGTGGCATTGCTTCCGTATGTGATTCCGCCCACTCCTCCTTTGGCTGTCAGCAGGAATGCATAGCCTGGCTTTACATCCACGGCCATTCTTCCTGTTGCTGATACCTGGAGGTCACTTCCTGTTGCATTAAAGATTCCCGGTGTCCTGGCTACATGAAAAAGCCGGACGTCCTCAGCCAGGTAGTTGGTATCGTCCAGCGGATATGCTTTTTGTGTCATTTCAGTACCTCCATTTTTTCTATGCTGAGTTCCAGCGTGATCTTTGTGTTTGTGTTCTGCTCCTCGACTATGTTTAGTCCGGTGATTCTGGCCAGATTGGCCACTTTGAATCTATTACTGATCACAGGAACGAGGTCGCCCAGGTCGTAGTCTCTTCCAAGAACTGCGATGCGGTTCTCTTCGTTCAGTTCGCATTCGAACTGGTACGCTTTACTCAGCATTTCTGCGTACTTCTGCTGCCCTCGTGCATTGAGGAGAGCCGTGTATTCCTCGGTACTGTAGGTATGCTCGTTACCGTTGTCGTCCTCATAGGTTGACTGCAGGTCTCGTGCATCTACATATTTCTCGATGGCTGCTTCTCCTTCTCCTCTTGCGTCAATGATGACGCTCGTTCGGCTGGTTCCGTTGTCCTCGCCAAGCACGTAGATGTAGTTGAAATACTCGGACAGATCTTTTGTGTATTCCTGGCTTGCTATGTTTCCCAGGTCATCGCTGAATCGCGCGTTTTTAGCCTGTTTTCCCTCGTATATCTCCAGGACGTTCATTTGTCCGTCCTTTACGATTTCGCGCCACCCCAGCCCTGATTCCTGGCAGAAATCGGCAAAGGATTCCCGCAGTGTCTGCCAGGTGGTCTCTGTTCGTGTCACCTTGGCCGTCAGTCCCTTTGACGGTGCCAGCGTGATATCCAGTCCTCGCTGGTTGTTCGTGACCAGCTTTCTCAGTCCTTCCTCCACGTTTGTTATTGCCAGAGTTTCTGTATTGATGCGGTCTCCCAGGTTGTCGAGGCTGCCGTGGATGATCATGTCTTCCCCGTCTGCGTTCTGGTCGCTTCTCTGCACGTAGTCAATGAACAGAATCTCGTTTCTCTCCTGGCAGACAACTCTGTTATGTTCTACCAGGTATCTGACATTCTCGTCTGTCGGTCTGGCATGAATCTCTGCGGACCCGCTCTCCCAGTATCTAGGCTTCCATTGAATAGATGTTACATTCTGCAGTAGAGCCTGCTTCTTACCGTTCTGGTCATAGATCAAGTAGTTCATTACACACCTGCCAGTGATTCTTCAAAGCTGAGGGTAACTTCCAGGCTTGATTCTTTTTCCTGGGCACTGTAGCGCAGAGTGTTGGCTCCTCTTGCCAGCAGAAAAAAGGTACTGTCATAGTCCATGTATTCAAAGGCGTTCTTCGTGCCCTCGGATGTGGTCAGCAGTACTTCTCTTGCATTGATCATCGTATTTACAGTCAGCTCATCACCGCTGTTCAGCGTAAGCTGAGAGAACGAAATGTTCTCTCGCGTGTCTACGTTCAGCAGCTTTGGTGCTTTCACTCCATCCGTGAGCGCCTTGAATGTAACAGTAAAGCCTGCAGGTATATCGCCTCTATTGGTGATGGTCTGCAGTGGCTCGATGATTCTTGATGAAATCTGCCATGGTGTTTTTGAAGAGTAGGCCTGCGGGAATCTGAAGCTGGACTGCAGATAGGAGAAGCTCCTGTTTTCTTCATCCGTCGTCCTTGGATATGGGTATGGCATCTTCATCGTGAACTGGAAGTTCTGCCATACTGGATTTGTCGAGATGTCAGGTGTTTTTGTGGGTTGTCCTTCCCAGTAGACATCTACATTTTCCACGGTGTTCTGGTAGCGAAGTCTTGCCCTGATGCCTGGCAGGATGACTGCCAGCAGTCTCTTTCGAGTTGCCGGGGTATAAAGGTATCGTCCTTCGATGGTCATCGTTCGAGACTGAATGGAGGCACCGGTAATGCTTGAACCTACCTGATTGGTTACCGTTGCCTCGCTCAGCTCTATGCTGTTTGCTGACAGTCCGTCGATGGCGGTGATGCGGACGTCGCTGCTTCTGGAGAACTCTATGGAGTCTCCGTATTCATTTGTATACGTTACGATTACTGCCATGCTGCTCTCCTTATTGCGTTCTTCGTTTCCTGCGCCATCTCTGATGGTGACAGTGCGTCATGTGAGTTGACTGTCTGGTTGACCACGTATGTGTTGCCGCCGCCTTTTGTGTCTCCCTGTCTGAAGGAATGGCCTTCAAGCTTGATTCTTGTTGACAGGCTGTCACTGTCAAAGGCTCTAAGCATTTCTGCGCTCGCCTTTTCCATGTAGCGGATGGCGTTGGGCATGGTCTGTTTGAGCCCGTTCACAATTCCAGGTGCTACCCATCTGGACTGTTTTGCAAATTCTTTCGATGGTGAGTGGATGCCGAGTGCATTCTTGAAACCATCTACTAGACCGCCGGCCAGATTTCCGAACCAGCTTGTCAGTCCGCCCCAGGCGTTCCTGATGCCGTTCTTGATGCCGTCTACGATGTCTCCGCCAAGGGACAGCATCCTTCCTGGGATTTTCTTCACTTCATCGACCAGTCCGTCTTTGAACTTCGTTCCTGCTTCTACGGCCTTGTCCTTCATGTCTGTTACCCAGCTTCCAATGTTATGGATTGTTGTCAGCAGCCATGCCTGAATCTGTCCTGGGAGCTGTCTGAACCAGTTGATTACCTTCGCAAGGAATTCAGACGCTGCTTCTGCTCCATCGCTGATCATGTCTGTGCCCCACTGAGCGATACTGCTTAGAACAGCAAGCAGCCATGACCAGATCTGTCCCGGCAGCTGCATAAACCAGTCGATTACGCTCTGGATAAACTGTGGGACTGTCATTGTCGCGAAGTCGAGCAGGTTCTGGCCGAACTCTGCAATTTTTCCGATGATCCAGCCGATTCCGTATCCGATGTTGTATGGAAGGTCTACCGTGAAAAACTGAATCACGGCCTGTACAAAGCTCGAGATTGCCTGTGGAATGGTTTCCGTGAAGAACACGGCGACGCTCTCTGCTACGCTCTGACATGCCTCTACAAAGCCGTTGAATGCCTCGGGTATTGTCTCTGTGAAGAATGTTACGACTCCATCCACGACCGTTCCTGCTGCTGTCTTTATGGTGTCCCACAGCCCGATCCAGAAGTTTCTGAAGTCTTCGCTTGTGTTCCAGAGATACAGGAACCCTGCCACGAGTGCTGCAATTGCCGTGATGATGATTCCGAACGGGTTAGCTGTAAAGGCTGCGGACAAAAGGTTCCACGCCTTTGAAACATTGAAGATTGCGTTCAGAAAGCCAATCTTGAGCAGACTTGTTACCTTCTGTACTGTGCTTAAAAATTTCCATGTTGCAAACGCTGCACCGATTGCAATGATCGCCGGTGACAGTGAATCAAGTACTCCGGTTACAGCTGGAATGTTGTCAATGAGCCACTTCAGCGCCTCCTTGATCACGTCGACTGTTCCTCCTGCGTTCTGCTGGACGTAATCGACCACGGTCCTTATGGCGTTTGTCAGATGCGGCATGGAATCGCCTACCTTCTTCACCAGGTCGATGATTCCGTTCAGGATTGCTGGCATGTTGTCAGCCACCCAGTTCAGTCCGTTCTTGATCACGGACCCGAAGTCTGCAATCATGGTCTGAATGCTTGGAAGTCCAGAATCCTGGACAAAGTTGTTGAATGCTGTAATTACATTGGCCACACCGATTGCGATTCTTGCGCTCATGTTTGAGAAGCTCGTTGCAAAGCTTCCGGCCATTTCCTTGGCTTTTCCTGCAACTGCAGGGAAGCTCTGTGTTCCGTTTTCGAGGGCGTCTGTAAGAATGGCATCAAAATCCTGCGCGCTGATCTTTCCCTTTGAGAACGCGTCGGAAACTTCGGCCATGCTCTTTCCAGTCTTTTCCGCAAAGATTTTCAGCACAGGAATTCCTGCATCTGTCAGTCTCTGCCACTGATCAGCACTGATCTTACCGCTTGAGTTCATCTTCGCCATCGCGTCGACTACATTCTCCAGCGTCTCGTTCGTTCCGTCTCCATAGAAGGAGACAGCATCCATGAGATTTCTGACCATGCGTGCTGAATAGTCAAGATCAAGACCGGAAGTGGACAGCTTCTGTGTGGAAGTGGCGGCCGCGTCCAGCCCGTATGCCGTATCACTTACGGCATCTGTCAGTCCCTGGACGACCTGCGAGGCTTTTTCTGTGCTTCCTGAAAGAATGCTCATTACATTCGTTGCCTTGCCCATTGCGTCAAGTCTTGCCGTTGCCTTGCCGACGGAGCCCGCTATCAGCTGGTAGCCCTTGGAGGCTACAGAGAACAGTGTCTTGCCTACAAATGTACCCTTTATGATGTCTGCCATTGAGGAGGATTTCTTGGCTGCGTTCTTCAGGCTTTTTTCATATCCGTCTGTCTCCAGCTTCAGCTGAATCGTAATCTGGCCATCAGTTTGTGTGAATACTGGCATGCTTCCTCCTTTCTAGGTGCTTATTTTTGCTAACAGTTCCGCTTCGATTTCGTGCGGATCTCTTTCCTCCTGTGCGCTGTCGTCTGGAACCTTCCAGTATCGCTTCAGCTTTTCTGCCTGTGCCTTCTCCTCGCCTTTCAGCCTGGAAGTATCACGAAGTCTGGCCTGTACGACCTTTATGAACTGCGTCTGCTCTGTCAGCCCGTCCAGCAGCGCTCTGAATTCGAACCAGTGAAGATCTGCAGTCAGCAGGTTGATTCCGTACTGCTGTATGAATGCTGCATATATCAGCCACCAGTCATAGTCGAACCGGTACGCTGTTGCGCTGCTGTCACTTGCCACTTCTCCACTGGGTTCCTGCTCGCACATGTAGAATTTAAAAATGCCAGCCCACAGGTCTGGTATCGTCACGTTCAGTCGTGATAGATCCAGGCCGATGTACTGACATATGACAGGCAGTTTGGCTTCCTTTGGAATCTGGCGGTCCTTCATGATGAGGTCCGCCTTTATCCAGCTTCTGAAGTCTGCAGAGACTGGAATCTCCAGATCATCTGCGATGATTCTTGTAGGTAGCTCTTCCTGCGAAATTGCGAGCATTGCTTGCTCCATACTTTGCCTGTGCAATATTCTGTGCCTTTGTCAGAGTTTCCAGGCTCCTGGCCATCTGGTCGAGCTGGCTGACCGCAGTCTGTGTGTCGCGCATGCGTGCTTCTCTTTCGTCCTTCATGAATTCGTCCTGAAGAACTCTTACCAGGTCCAGGCATAGATAAAAAGGCGCCACGCTTGTGTTAACGCCTTTGAATAGGCGCGCATATGCGCCTTGACTCAGCATCTTGTCGATTGTTCTGTGGCACAGATCAATCAGTGCGTCATCGATGGATTCTACTTCGGCTGTTGCCTTTGTGAATTCATCAGCGGCCTGCAGTGCCTTCATGCTGTTGCAGTCCATCTGGAATGTTTCACCTTCGATATCCAGTGTTTTGATATTTTCCTTCTGCAGTTTCAGTTCCATGGTTTCCTCCTGTCTTTCATTGAAGTGTTATTCTGCCGCGTCCGCGGTGAATGTTTTCGTTTTGATGTTGTACTTGCCGACTTCCTGGTCTCCCTGCTGTGCAAATGTGCCGGATACCGTCAATTTTCCACCGGCTTCTCCTGAGCCCGGGTTGTCTGGCTGTACTTCATACGTTCTGTGGTATGCCTTGTAGTCGCCGGCTCCTGGTGTCACTTCGTTCCATGTTTCCACTTCTACTTCTTCAAATGTTGCATGGATCTTCTGTTCCTTGCCGACGGAATAGAGCCAGTATGCAAAGTCATCACCCGGGTAAGCTCTTCCTTCGTAGGATACGGATGGCGCGTAGCCTGTGAGCTGGCTGGCTTTGTTGGTTTCTGCGATGTATTGCACACCGTCGTCTGTTTCCGGGTTGAGAGCCTGTTCCCAGTTTGTCAGCCCTTTGTTTGCGAGGACATATTCCTTGTCAAACTTTACGTAGTGGAGGTTCTCTTCCACTTTGATTTCTCTGTTTGGTAGTGTCATATCAGTCCCATTTTCCTTTCTTTTCGTAGGTTAGTATGAACGAGCAGTAAAAGGTAGACAGTTTTGTACCTTCCCCTGTGTAGTCTGCGGGCAGTGTGGTCATTTCTATTTCCTGAGCCACAGCATCGTCCAGCATGAGGTTTGGAAAGCCTGCGCTTTGCTCTTCCTCCAGCACCTGGTGGATTGCCTCCAGTATCCTGGAAAGGTCCAGCCTTGCCTTTGTATCTTTTCTGCTTGCCTGAATGTAGATTTCAAACGGAAATTCTGCACGGTATCCGCCGCCCAGGTAGGATTCCCTTTCTTTTCCGTATCCCTGCCTCTTGAACAGCAGGGCTGTCTGTGTACTGTTTTCGAAGTACTCCAGATTCCACGGGATGCCATTGATGTCAATCTTTGACATGTACCTGTACAGTCCGTCTTCGATCTGCTTTACGTCTTCCAGTTTCATCGATTGAACTCCTTCTTGAAAAGTGCGCCCGCCAGTCTGTCCCAGGATGAGCCTCTCTGCGTGAACGTCTTTTCTACCCATCGTGATCCGCCCTGTCTGTAGGTCAGGTTGCGGTTTGTGTAGATCTTCTTTTCACCGTAGTGTGCCCATGGGCTGTGGCTGGTTTGGCCAATCATGACTTTACCGGTATGCTGGAAGTGCGCATACGGCGTATCCCACACGATATAGTCATTTGTCAGCGGTGCCCATCTCAGAGCTGAGTTCCTGAGGGCTCCTGTCTTGAGCGGTACATTTGCGTTGCAGTCCTTGATGATTCTCAGCTTGATCATTGGCTTGATCTTCTGCAGACACCTCTTTGTTCGAGCTGTGATGCTGTCAACAGGAAAGTCGACAGTAACTTCTGTATCAATCATTCGGCCTGCACCTCTATGAATTCCGGTTCGTTTCTCAGCGGATTTGTGTGAGTCACGCCCGTTATCTCATATTCCTGTCCCTGGTACTCCAGTCTGTCTCCTGCACGGAGCGTGAACTGTCGCATAGGGTTTCTGAAGTTCTGCGGTTCGCTGTACTCTTTTGTTGCCTTGATGTCATTTGCATCAATAACCACGCTTACACCATCCTGGTTGCTTCTGCCGGTGTTGCCACGGCTGGAACTTCTGACGAGTTCCACCTTGACCCTTTCCAGGATTGCCTCGGAGCACTGCTCCTGCATGTCCTTCTCCGGAAGCACATTGATTACCTTGATCGTGTGCGGTCTCAGCCATCTTGGTGATCTCATAGGAGCACCCTGGAGCCGAGTCCGGAGCGCATCAGCTCGTAGTCAATCTGCGTTTTTGCAACGGGTGACAGTGGCAGGTTGTACAGCTTCGGTGTACTCGAGCCGTCATCCATGGAATAACTGAACCCGCTGGTAGTTACCGTCTTCAGTGCCATGTCATTATTTCCCTGGAAATAGTCAAGACCACCGTGCGCATCTACAAATTCGATTTGTCTTACGATTGGTGTCTTGAGCTCGATTCCGTATCCTTCCAGAGGTCTTACCCTCCAGTACGGGATGCGGGTCTTAATGTAGGCATCGATGACTTCTTCGACCAGCGGTTCCAGTCTGTCGTAGTCCTTCTTGGATGTGATGGCTCTTCCGCCTAGATCGCTGTACTCCTCAAAGGTTACGATCATGGTTCACCTCTCAGGCTGCTGCTGCGACTTTGATGTTTCTGAAGACGCCAGCCTTTGTGCTGTCCTTGAGGACGATACCGGCAACCATTTCAACTTCACCCTTCTTGACTGCTCCTGGCTTGGATAGGTCAGGGAGGTATGTGTTGATGATCTTTCCGCCCTTTGGAGATACTGCGTGTAATGCGTCCAGACCGAAGCAGACCGCATAGATTGCTGTTGTGCCTGTCTTTGCATCTGTGCCGACTACATCGACAGTCTTGCTGCTTGTTCCGTCGTAGTATCTGCCCATGTCAACGATTGGGATTCCATCGTAGGCGTCTACGCCTTTTCCGAAGTCGTCCTTGCTCTGTGTGTAGTAGCCCATGAGCTTGGCAATGTATTTCAAGGCTGTTGCTGTCTTGGAATTGCAGAGAAGAGCATCAGGCTTCTGTGAAAGTGTTGAGAGCCATGTGTCGATCTGGAATGTGAACGCTTCAGCGTTTGTCTTGATCGCATCAACTGTAGAAAGGTCTACGGCTGCTGTAGGCTTGTATTCTGTAGAGAGACCTGTGCAGAGTGCGTCCAATCCATCAAATGGTGTAGCATCTGTGTCAGCCTTGCCATTCTTTGTGGACTTGCCGTTGATAAAGTCATTGTGGAACTTGTTGGATACGGCCTTTGACTTCTGCTGAAGCTGGAAGCTGATTTCAGATTTTGCTGCTGTTCCTTCGAGAACACGGTCTACTTCAAACGCGCCACCGAAGATCTTTAAATTGATGACCTTTGTTGCACGGATTGCTTCACCTGCTGTGTACTCGCTGTTGATCTTTCTTCCTTCTGCTACAGATGGTGTCAACAATTGAGTGTAGCCGTATGCGAGTGTAGATCCGCCTGTACCTGGTGATACGGCATTATCGAATGTAAGCTTGTCTAGAATAAAAGAATCCCTGCGGAATTCATCGATTACTGTCTGGTCGATTTTATCTGCTAGCCCGACCTTGGCTTGTGCTAGTGTTAATGGCATTTATTTTTCTCCTTGTTAGTCTTTGTAGTAGTCCGCCACAGCGTCTTCGATTGTTGTAATTTCTGGCGTCTGTGGATTGTTGTCATGACTTCCTCCGAGTTTCACCTGGTTCTTTGGCTTTGGTGCCTCTGTGAATAAGAAGTCATCTTCTTTCTTGATGTCCGCGATCTGTTCGTCGAGTCCCTTGACTTCTCCATCGTCTCCGATTGTGATCTTGTCAAAGTCCAGCATGCCCAGGAGTGCCTTCTCTGAGCGAGCTCCTGACTTGGCTACTGCCAGCTGTACCTTGGATGCGATTCTTTCGGCTTCGATGTCGTCTGTGTACTTCTTCTGCCAGTCCGCTACGTCCTGCTGAAGTTTTTTCACGTCTACGCCGTCGTAGTCCTGAACTTCCTTTGTAAGCTCTGCGATTCGTGTGTCTCTTGCCTGCAGGTCGCTGTCGTACTTTCCTTTGGATACGTAGTCGCCTGTGGCTAGATTTGCGATTTTGATGTCCTTTTCGTGACCTTTGAGTGCTTCTGCGACCTGGTTGTAAAGGTCTACGCCGAGCACGTCCTTTAAAAACTCCATGATTTCCTCCTGCGTTTTTTATATCTGGTTCTCTCCAGTGTTAGAGTCAGCCTTTTTAAGCGCATGCTGAGGCGCCGGTGAACCTTTTAAACGCCATGTCCGGGGCATAAGAAAAGGCGCCATGCCGGCGTCTTATTTCTTCTTGCTTAGCTTTTCTCTCTGAGCTTCTCTGGCTTCTCGTGCTGCCAGGGCCTTCATCACTCTTGCTGCTCTCTTCTTGACTGATCGTGGTGTGCAGTCGATGACATTTCCCGGCAGTGTGTCTACCTGGATAAAGCCTCCGAGTGCTTCGTTCTCTTCTCTTTGAAGCTCAGCCTGTGTTTTCTTCTTTGCCATGCTCTCCTCCTTATTCTGCTGTAACGTCTATAATAATCTGCCTTTTCGCTCCGCCCTGCTTTGGGTAGGCGGTAGCACCTGTATAGTGGGCACCTGTGATTGTAAATCTAGTCCCGGTATCCAGCAAGACTTCCGCCTGACTTCGCTGAATAAGTGCCGCCTTCGTTCCCTTCTTCGCGTTGATATTCAGGATTACTTCTCGTCCGCCTGATGCAGGTCCTCCTGGAAGGAATGGCGACATTCCCTTTGTGTGGCTGGTTGATGTGAACCCCTTGTTCACCCAGGACTGTCCGACCAGCGCCTGCTGGAGCTGTGTGTCGCCTGCCTGCGATCGCGTGCTGTTGAACTGCTGCATGTTGATGCCTATCCGCTTGAGCATGTCGTCGTGGTCTCCTCGGTACAGAACGAAGTTGTCCTGCATCGGTGTCATGATGCTCTTCAGTCCGCTTTCCGTGGCCTTCTGCTTTGCAGTCAGCGGTCGTCCCGTGTTCAGTGCCTGGTTGAGGTTCTGCGCGTGGTTGAAGCCGTTTGAAGCGTAGCACGTCGGGTCGATGTAGTTGTGGATGGCTTTCAGGGCTGCACCTGTCTGCTTCTGTCTCTGAACTGCCAGCATGCTGTTCTGCGCCGCTGGATCCATGGCCTTGAATTTCAGCTTCTGCGCTCCGCCTGTATTGCTCAGTCCGCCCTTCGGGCTTCTTCTTCCTCCGCTTCCCATCGTTCTCCTTTCTACGCTCCGTAGAGCCAGTTGTCATTCTTTATGAATTCATGTTCAACTCGTCCCTTGAGCCTGTCTTCCAGCATTTCTCTGTACGCCGTGCTTCCTGTTCGAACATATAAAAAGGTCGGGCTTAGGCGTTCTATAGCTGCGTCTAATCCTGACCAGAATAAAGGCCGCGCCTCTGGGTCTCGAAGCGGGCCGATTGTATTGATCCAGAGTACTGAATTCTCCGGGATTCCTTCAAAGCAGTATTCGTGGCTTTCTTCATTGCTGAATGAAAGGCTTGGGATCACTTTGATATTGTTGATCTGCGCGTATCGCGCGAACCAGTTGTTACGGTAATGGTTGTACTCCTGCAGTGGCCGCGGCATGTCTGTATACATGCTGAAGTCCGGGCTTATGATGCCTCGGTACTTCTGAAGCATCGGGATGTACTTGTCCGGGTCGTTCCAGATTCTTTCGAACTTGAAGTCCTGGATGTGGAAGTGTACCCATCTGTCCCAGTCGTCGTTCTTTGCGGCTAAATGAAAAGGAATCGTTTTCGCGATTCCCTCTGTTTCTTCTTTTGTGATTGGTTCTATGATGGGATATCCCTTTTCTGTGAACTCAAATTCCAGCTCGTCTGTCTTGAACCAGTTCAGGATATCCTGTCCGTTGTTGCTTGCGTTCTGTCTCACTTTATCACCTCTGTGATTCCTTTCGCCAGTCTAGCTGCTTTCCGCATAAGACTGTTCTCGTCCAGGTAGTTCAGTCCTGTCAGTGTAATCTTTGTGTACTGCAGGTCTGTCAGCGTTGGTTTTGTATCTCCGATGTACTGCGTTGACTGCAGTCCTTCGATGTATCCCGCGCGCAGAAGTTGGACGAGGATTGCATCCCTCTTGTTTTTGGAAATTCCCAGCTGTTCCGGACTGATTCGTTCTGCATCGAATTCGTCAAGGTCCATGCTGTCCCTAAGAACCTTCAAGATTTTGTAGATCAGTTTATTTTCTTCTGACATATGATTTTCCTCAAAAACAAAAGGACGGGATTTCCGCCCTTGATACTTTTGCTGTCTATTTCGTGTGAGCGTTAAGTTCAGCGAGTCTTTTTTCTTCTTCTTCGATTCGTTTGTCCAGCTCTTCCTTTGATAAATTTCTTATCCATTGAGGAATGCCGTCATAGTATTTGTGTGTTTGTTTCATATCTTCCTCCAGCCTATGCCATAGTCTCTTGCCAGTTCTTTCATGGCTTCTTCGTAGGCTTCGTCTTCATTATAAAAGTCCTGCTCTTTTCTTGCAACCTTCATATCGATCAGCGTGCTTGAAATATGCTTTTTGCCATACCAGTACTCGTAGATAGTTCCATTGTGGCATATTACGTACGCTTTCCTGTAGCTTCTGTTCTTCGCGGTAGCATAGTCTCCTCCCGACGGATGCTTGGAGCCTGGATGATTGTGTATTCCCACAAGTGATCCCTTGTATTTCTTTACGGCTCTAAGTACGGCCTTGTTAGCAGTAACTTCGTTTTTGACGGTGGAATGTGTTTGAGAGGCGACGACCTTCCCTGTATTCATATCGATGAGATGCAGATCTTCCATTTCGGTTCCGCCTCTATGCCGGAGCATGTCCATGGCCTTTGCGTATAATGCCTCATTGACTTCGTCACTGCTGGTTAGCGTTTTGAATTTTTCGTGATATGCGCTGGAATTTACATACTCCCAGTTCACGCGTGTATCTGATTGCTTGGAGGATCCTTTCTCTTGCTCAAGTACTGGGCTTGTGTTGTTCCATGCCTTCTCTGCCGAGTAGTCGCGCTTCAGGAATCCGTTTGAACTCTCAATCAGATCATTGATCTTTTCTTTGTAGTAGCTCTTCCATTTCCTTGCTTCTGTGGTGTCCTGGCCTCCGGCCTTGAGCACCTTCTCTTCTCTGTCCCATTTGCGCATCTTGCGTTCGAGGGCTCTCTGCTGCTGCTCCATCTGATAGAACTGTTCGTTCTTTGTTTCGTCGATGTGGTAGTAGGTCTGCTCGTCTCCTTCTCCGAAGAACGGATAGAACTGATGCCTGCAGTTGTATCCGCCCAGGCCTGTTGCTGTTCCGTAGCCTGTGGCCTCGTAGAAGTTCTCGTAGTTTCCTTCGGGATGGTTTCTCCAGTAGATCTTGCCCTGCCATATGGCATGGCTTGGTCGTGCTCCCAGGTGGCTTGAAACTTCCACCAGGTTGATGTCCATATCGTCCAGCATGTCTTCTTCGCATTTCAGTGCGTTCTGTGCCACGCTGGTTCTTACGGCAACTCTTACGGCCGCCTCTACGCTTCGCTTGGCTCCGGTCGGGTATGTGACTTCTCCCAGCCCTTCCTTGGCCAGCTTCCTGATGGCGTTGGTCACCGCCTGGTCATAGCTGTACGCTCCACTTGCTACCTGAAGGTATGCCTGGTCGTACAGATTCATCATCTGAGCTGTGGCCAGCTGTCCTGTCGTTCGTGTCAGATTTGACAGCTCGTTCTTTGCGATGTTGGTACTCTTCTCGATCTGTCTTCCAAAGGACAGCCCGCTGGTATCATACCCGTGCTTCTCCAGTTGTACGATCGTATCGCGTGTGCTCTTGTAGGCGCTCTCGTTCATCAGCTTTTCTACTTCTGATTCACTTGTGTTCAGTACCTTTGCCAGCGCCCTGTTGATGTATTCCTGCTGGAGTGACAGCTCCCTCAGCTTTGCGTTCAGGTATTCTGTCGTGCTTGTCATGCTTCCTGCGTGCGCTATTCTCTGCGCCATATCGACCAGGATCTCAGTGACCAGCTTCTGGTATTCACCTTCGATTCCGTCCGTGCATTTCTGCAGATAACTTGGTGTCAGTGCCATACGTCAGCCTTCTAGTCGTCTACACCGCCCGAATTAGCCCCGTTTGGGCCCGAATTCGCGCCAGTCTGGTCTCCAGGGTTGAATTGTCCGGCCAGCGTCTGCTGTTGCGCAGCGGCCGTTTCTCCGGTCATTTTACGGGCCGTTTCTTCGTCTTCTCCGTCGTACTTTACACGGTACTCCCATTTCTGTCGGATTCCTGCGGCGATTTCCTGCATGAATCTCATTCTTTCGGCCTCTTCGTCCGCGAACATCGTATCATCAAACTGAATTGTGATTCTTGCGTCCACGTCCAGCGGCTGGTGGAGCTTCTCCCTGCCCAGGATGAGCGCCGCTCTTGTCAGGTCTTTCAGAGCCTCCTGGATGGCGATTCTCTGCTTCCATACTGATTCTGTCAGATCCTTGTTGCTGGCTTTGACCTGCGTTGCTGTGGTCATGTTTGCCTGGTTGAACTGATAGCGGTTCTGCCCCAGCCCGACCTTGGCGCTCAAGAGGTTCAGGTTGAACTGCACGTTCTCCTTGTTCTCGTCCACTCTGAGACTTGGATTGTACTCATTAAAGAATTTCGGATCTCCAGGGAGTGCTTCTCCTGTGGTCACGTAGAGTGACTTCTCCAGCGTTGCTCCGATGTCCGGTTCCTGCTGGACGACTCTGTCCTGCCCATTCTCGTCCTTTGCGTAAGTCTTGGGCTTGAGCTGGACGGCTGCCTGGTCCATGAAGACGCGCTTCTTGCCCAGCAGCGTATCCATGAACATGTTGTCGTAGCTCAGATCGCATAGCTGCAGGTTGTCTATCGCATTGGCGTAGATGCTGGCTCCCAGCGGTACGTCTGCGATGTTGTTTTCAATGTTCGGCTTCATGATCACGAACGGTTTGCATGGCAGTACGTAGGATTCCACTTCTCCGTGCGGTCCTGGTACTTCTTCGTATCCTCCGCCTCTGTTCACTCTGTAGAAGTGGTTTGCAATGATGTACTCTTCGTTGTCATTCAGTTTTTTGAAGATCTGAACATAGAGGTGCTCCTGGCCGTCCTGCGTGTAGTTGCTGGCCAGCGCTACATCGGTGATGTCTTCATCGTCGTATGTCAGCGGTACGATCATCTGTGCGTCCTTGATGACCTTCAGCTCGAGTCCTTCTCCTGCAAGTTCTCCGCCCTGTTCTGTTGCTCCTGTCAGCTGCCAGTAAAAGCAGACGGTTCCCTGTGCAAATTCTCTTTCAACAGCCTTGTTGCCCTTTACCCAGAATCCTGTCTTTCCCAGGATGCCTCCGTTCTGCTCATCGATGTCTCCTGTCAGCCATTTCTGTGTTCTGTTGGTGTCGTGTTCTCCGCACTCTATCAGTATGCGTGTCTTGTCGTTGAGCAGAAGGTTAGCCCAGTCTTCGCAGAGTTTCTTTGCCATGCGCATCTGCTTTCTCTTTACCTGGGCTCCGTTGTCCTGCACGTCCCTGATCCAGTAGTTGTGGAATTCCGGGACGTATCCTCTCCACCAGTCTTCCCACAGATGAATGTCCGCGTAGTACTGCTGGATGTTATCACTGACCGGGTATCCCAGGTCGCTTAAAATTGTGAAAAGTAGTTTCATCAGTCCCTCCTGCCTGTGATCACGGTCATGAATGTCGACCATGAATAAAAATGGGCATCGAAGGTATCGATGTCCGTCGTGAAGTCATCGAGGATCTTGTCCTCTTTTGACTTGCTGTCGTATAAAGCCGTGCTCAGGGCGTCTACCACCATCGGCACGGCCTGAAATTTCATTTTGTGTCTGTTCAGCATCATGTTGTAGGTCAGGATTCTTGTCTTTCCTTCGACCTT
>ERZ1034917.383-NODE-383-length-41561-cov-127.126223_pt1 | contig 41561 bp, 35 predicted proteins | sample MGYA00520605_ERZ1034917 | MGnify/ENA primary metagenome ERZ1034917 (study PRJEB33766, sample SAMN09781784) | gut metagenome | biome: gut microbiome | host: Homo sapiens | place: Madagascar | study: EMG produced TPA metagenomics assembly of the PRJNA485056 data... | reverse complement strand
TTCATCGCAGTCCATGCCCATCATGATATCAATTAACTCACACTTGCTTAATTCTTTTGTTAATGTCTTGAACATATTCTCAATATTTTTGGTTAATACTAGATACCGCCCGAATATCTCCAAGCGGTAGTTTTGGCTAGTCACAGATATCCTCTATCTGCTGCTGGATGGCATCTATCATTATAGCAATTATAAATAAACCGCACATTTCAAGAACCGCAGAATATAACACTGCTTGAAAATCTCCAAGCACAAATCCTACGATGGCAATTACACCACACACGAAACTCACGATAGCCACGAGCGCAGCAGATAGCACGCCCTTTCTTACGATATACTTTTCCATAATTCTCTTGTTTAATTGGTTATATTATCGTACTGCCCAAATTGAATGAGCAGTTTTTAGGCTGAAAAACTCCAAGCACAATTATCGTACTTTCTAGATTACTCACGCTCCAGGGAGTATGAAATTCTCCAAGCGGAGTGTGGATCGCCACAGCTCGCGAAAATACCACTTGCCAATTATCGTACTGCTCCAGAATATTCCAAGCACAATTCCCCAAAATATTCCAAGCAGAATTACGATAATATTCGTACTTGCTAGCATAACAAATGCCGGCACACTCTGAATAAATCCAAGCACAATTATCGTACTTGAATAAATAATCTGTCTCGTTTTCATATTTCTAATTTTATTGGTAATTGTTCCGTAGCCACACACGACAATTATCGTACTGGCTACGGATTTTTAGACTAAAACTGCAACGGTAAGTATTTTTCCGTTGTAGCTCATAAATTCTACGTGGCTGTATATTGTCTGTAAGTCTGCAATATACAGCTCCATCATTCTCCTCCCTCTGCAATCTAATGATATCGTACTCATAATTCTAATAATTTTGGTTATTGTTCCCTACAAAGCGTAGGGAGATTTTAGGCTGCGATGTAAATCAGATAACCGAACCACGTTTCCTTTATTGTGTATTCGTCTGCTGATAGATTTCTCAGTCGGTTATCTAAATCTACGAGCTTATGCTCTACGGTGACACATATACACTCCTCGTCACCAAGAAATTCTAAGTTATTCTCAAAACCGAAATCTAACATTTCGTTTAAAAACTCTGATTTTCTCTTTCTGTCTATTTTCTTCATAATTCTAGTAATTTATTGGTTCATAATTGTAGAGCGGTGATTTCTCACCGCCCCGTTAGCCAGGATGTGCATCTTTGCACCACGTTTTATCATTATTGTCTTAACTACGTGACTCACACCCTACAGTTATTATGGACTGCATCCAGTCAGTTTCTCTCGCTGCAAACTATTACGTTACCTGTGCCAACTGACAACACATTTCAGATAGCTCTCATTTCTCGGATATACCTCACGTGGAATATAGCTACATTATCCACGGTGATTTCACGGATAACCACTCCGCACGGCTCACAACACCATATAGAATATGAATTATGATTTCTTTCTCTAAAACTCTCATCTCGCTAGATGATACAAATCCCCTCGCCGTCGTGCCGTCTCATCTCATTCGACGCTCACGCCAGGAATTTTTGCGTATCTCTCGGATGGATGTCTCTGAGTAACACGTTACTCTCTCCCATCTCGGTGTGCCTCTCGCACTCTCGATTTACTGAGATACTTCTCTTGAATTTTGGCAATTAGTCCCCTGAGGGAGAATAAATTCTCTCTCTAAGGTTAAGCCCACACACCACGACAAGGTTTCCAAAATCGTGTGGGAAAAATAAGGGTACGACGATCCGCACCAAGTTGAAAAACCTGGAGTAAAATTTCCCACTGGCTACCGGTCAGATAGTCAGTAGGAAAATAGATAGCTAGACCTTTTTTCTAGCTACCTATTTTGTGTTACTTACTTTTTAGCTTTTGCTTTTGCAACGGCTTTATTTTTCTTTCTGATAGTCCATAAAACCTTTGCTAAATCGTCACGGGTTATTCCGTGCTTCTTGCATACCTTTGCGGCTATCTCCTTTGCCGTAAACATCTCTAAATCCTTTGCACCCTTATAAGAACTAAAAATGCGGTCAATTTCACATTGGCGTTCGCTAACTTTCTTGTTTAGGCTATCGTGTAGATATACCATATAGCTAGCGGCTTGTGCTATAGTAGTAATCGCATAAGGTTTCCCGTCACGATATATCATATCGTTTTCGTCTATCATCAACGAAAGAAAACCCTCAGTACTCATGCCCCAAGTTGGTGCGAACTCCTTTGCCAATTTGTTGGCAAAGATGCGATTTGTCACCTTAGTACAAATTGCCGTCTTGATAGCGTCCGCTTTTGCTTTTGCGGCTTGATAATCTGCATTATTCAATAATGCGTCCGCTTTTGCATCACTGATAAACTTTGCACTATCTTCTGAAATGATAGAAGAAATGCGAGATAAATAAATATCTCTTCTTGTCTGATTTTTTTTCCATAACTAGAAAATTGAATATTATAAGGGATTTAAGGTACCCTATCTAACCTTTTTGTACTGCAAAGGTACGAAATTTTTTCGATATAGCCAAATTTATTATGTTAAATCTTAACTTTCTAAAGTGCTGTAAGTGCTGATAGTCAGCGTATTAGAACTTTAACATATCGGATTAAAGTAAAATATATGTAGCTTTTAGCTTTATATATGTAATTATAACTATATTATATGTTAATTTTTTAACATATAACCAGTTGGAAAATATGTAAGGTTTTATTGAGTCAAGTAATATGTAATAATCTTTTGTGTTCTACGGCGTATATTTATGCAAAAAGAATGAATTAAAATACATTGTAAGTGGTTGATATTCAAGAAGTTACAATAATTTAGATTATAATATAAACAACAATGTTAAAAAGTGTAAAAATAGATGTTTCACGTTCGTTTATACTATATAAACCAACGGGTAATGTAATACATTTTGAATTAAGACCCCCGCACCCCCTTTGTAGCCCCAAATCAGTGAGGTAGTCACCTCTTCTAAAAATTTTTTCTTCCGATTTTTCAACCTTATTGTAAATTAAACTTACTTCGCCATCAGAAAGTATATTTATGCATATTCATACAATGATGTATTTTTAACATTTGGCAACATTAACTCCTATATTGGTGGGCAAAACCATAAATGTATACCTAATATTCATTCTATGTATATCCTAAATGTATATTTATACCCTTTATTTACTAGGGTTATAGCATATCTACAGGATATTTTCCGTATCTTTGTATTGTCGATATTTTATAGTCGACATGTTGTAAGGACGAGCTGACACGTGTTATCCGTCAGAAAGTCCCTGTTTATCGGGGGTAATCCTACACAATAACGGAAAATTAATATTATTATTGTACATAAATGGAAAATGGAATTGCTATAGACACATTGCACGCTCAGCTGCTGGACCTTTCGAGACATGACGAGTACGGTTTCGAAGAGCTCCGTTGTCAGGACTGGGGTAAGGCGAACTCTGAGAAGTACAACAAGCTGAAGTCTAATTTCATCAGGTCAATGAGACGTTTGGCGAAGAAGGCTCCGGTGAAGTACTATGGTGGTTCGTACTACATGTTCAACGGTAAGATATATGAAGCAGTTCCGAAGATAGTCCTGGAGCAGGCTTACCAGCTCTTGCTTCTCGACCTGGCTATGGCTCCGATGCTTGGAATCAGCACGGTGATGAACAAGTCATTCATGGAGGTGATAGAGTGCTACAACATACTGAGACCTACCTTTGATATCGTTGCATTCGCCAACGGAGTGGTTGACTTCGGAAGCGGGCTGAAGTATCCGAACGTGATGCCGTTCTCTCCCGACTACCATGTTACGTACTACCATCCCTATGACTACAATCCGAAGGCGAGGTGTGACAGATGGATGAACTTCATACACGAGGTGCTCCCTGACAGGACATCGAGGATGATCCTCCAGATGTTCCTCGGACTTGGACTCATACAGAGAGGTACTGCATACAATCCGTACGAGGGAAAGGAATCTTCGAAGATTGAACTTTGCCTCCTGCTTATCGGTACTGGTGCTAACGGAAAGAGCGTCATCTTCGACGTTGCCTGCAACATATTCGGAAAGGACAGGATAAGCAAGATGGACTACGCCGACCTCACTGCTGACGGTGACGAGGGAATGAGGGGAAGGTATCCTATAAGGAACGCCATCTTCAATTGGTCTTCCGATTCCGACCCGAAGAAGTTCGGAAGGAAAAATACCGGAATGTTCAAGAGGCTCGTGAGCGGAGAGCCAGTCCCGATGAGAAAACTGGGCAGGGATATCCTGGAGGGGAACTCAATCCCCTACCTCATCTTCAACCTCAACGAGCTTCCGTTCCCGGACGATGCCTCGCTCGGATTCATCAGGCGCTTGCAGTACGTGAGCTTCGACGTGACCGTTCCAAAGGAGAGGCAGGACCCGGAGCTGGCGAGCAAGATCATCCGTGAGGAGCTGAGCGGAGTGTTCAACTGGATATTCCGTGGCGCGATGGAGCTGAGGAGCAGGAAGTACAGGTTCCCGGCAGCTGAGGGTAGCAGGAGACAGCTGCTTATCTCTCTTCTCGGAAGCAATCCTATCTATGCCTGGATAAGGGCGTATGATATGAGGTGCAGTCGGGAGGCGAGGGGCGAGATTTCGGAGTGCATGCTTGCCAAGGAGATGTACGAGAGGTTCGTCGAGTTCTGCAAGGCCAACGATGTCGAGGAGAAGGATATCCCTACGATTCAGAAGTTCGGTCGTGATATGAGCGACAAGTACGGCTTCTTCAAGAAGAGGTCAAAGGGCGGAATGACGTATCAGGTGTACGGCGCGCAGATGATTGACCTGAAGCAGGAGCTTCTCATCAATGACGTGAAGAACAAATTGCGTGGTGAGGAGGACATCAAGCAGCCTGAGAGCTTCATTCAGCCCGATGATTAAAGAAACCGGTGGCCGCAAGGCGGTGGGACATGCCTTCGGGCATAAGTCCGGGCAGACGGGAGGTTCGAGTCCCTTCCACGGTCGGCGGCCACCATTAAAACAGATTTCTATGATAGACAAGGAATATATCAAGGAGATTATCTCCTGTATCACGAAGAAGAAGGCTGACGGGAATATTGTTCCGGCCACCGCTTCGATGAGCGAGATTATGACTGCTGTCCGCGAGGATGCCCTGGAATGCATGAGGACCATGTGTAACGAGAGGGAGATTGCGGTGAACAGGACGTTGAATAGTGTTTCATTCAAGTGCCTATGAGAAGACATCACAATCCTAATAAAGTACCTCCGTTTAAGCCGGACCCTGAGCATTGGACTAAGAAGGTTCATTCCTGGAAGGCGAAGGTTGCATACGAGACTGAGGATGATGCTTGGGAGTTTCTGAATCAAAATCCGAAGTTAAAGGCACTTGGTTGTCATCCTTACTTATGCAAGGTTTGTTCAAAGTGGCATATTGGTAGATTACATAATAAATAGTTGAGATATGGAAATTAGAGTTAGCGTTTTAGGAAAGGTCGCATACAAAGGAAACGAAACTAGGGTGGATGCAGAAAAAGTCGAACTATATCCATTTGGAGAAGGAGTGTATGCGGTAATGGATGGAGAAAATTTCGTTGCGTTAAGAGTCGTATCTGACAAAAAACACAGCGATGAAAAAGGTGATTATTACGCACGCGTAGATAATTACTGGGGGGATGGGAAAATCTCAAACTCTGCAACTATCATAGAGCATGAAGAAAGGTTGAAGGATTATATCGACAAGTGTTTCGGTCGTCTTGAAACTATTGTTAAAAAAGCCAACGATTGTATCAGTAGTGTAAGTGAAGAACTTGATGGCTTTATAAGTAATTCTCAGGATGATTTTTGCTCTATTGAGAAATCTCTTGAAAGAATAGAGAAAGATGGTGTTGGTAGTGGAAAAGGTATCAGCGAAAAGACATTATTGTCTGCTATCGAGATTGTGTCAAAACAGAAATAGTTGAGAATATGAAGAAGAAAGGATATTACGAATACGAAAACGGAATCTACCCTTTGAAACTTTGGGTACACATCGGTAAAGACTTGAAAGAACTGATAGATTCATGTTTTGACGGGTGCAATGCTCCCGATAGAGATTACGGCGGCGTAACGTATTCAGATGCAGTCAGAAAGAGCGACAACAGACGTGGTGTTTTAGTCTCGTTTCAATGCTCGAAGGATATGTCGATGGACTACTGCTGCCATGAGGCTTCTCACGCCTGCGATGCCATCGAGGATGCCATTGGCATGGAGCACGGCGAAGAGCCTTCTGCCTACTTGATTGGTTGGATTGCTTCTTGCATCAACAAGGCTCGTCTGGGTATTGGTGATTTCGTTGAACTTAAAGAAGACAAGGAGGAATAGCTTATGAAACCGATTATAGTAATAGAACTTCCTTTGGGAATGTGCATTGATAGAGAAATCACAGAACCTTATGGCTACGATTTGTTCTATGGAGACGAGAACATTGAAGCTCAGTGGAAGAAACTGGAAGAACTTCGAGAAACTGGCGGTGTCATTATAGTTCATCCAAGCTCTACTAGCGCAATTCGAGAGATTCTTGATCCTTATATTGGTAGTGATGGATTTATCAAAGAATGCGGTTTACGAAACGTCCATACAGAAGCGCATGGTGATTTCTATGTTATGCTTTTTCATAACCCGCCTAAGGATATGATTCAAAAGATTCATACGTTTCAAGAGGAGGAATAGCTTATGATTAAGAAAGAAGATATTAAGGTTGGGCTGCGATTTTACATCACACGAAATGATTGTTTAAAATGCAATTTTGACCCGATAGGTATTCAAGACGGCAGCACCCCTATTCTGTTCAATGCCGAGAGAAAGGATGCTGATGTTTATATATGTACATCTGTTAGCACAGATTACAAGTATTTCGCTCATTTTCGCGAGGAAGATATTATGATGTTTGGTACAAAGTTCGATATAGTAACGAAAGGTGAAGGAGATGCCGCAAACGGAAAGACAGAGCAGGTCTCTCATACGAGTCATTACGCTTGGTTGAAGGATTTGTGCGGTGTTGAGCCTTTGGATATTTGCAGACACCTTGACTTCAATACAGGGAACGCTATCAAGTATCTCTTGCGCAAGGATAAGGTGGATGGCAACAAGACCAAGACTGAGAAGCGCATCGAGGACTTGCGTAAGGCGGTGTTTTATATCCAGGACGAAATAAAATTATTGGAATATGGAACAGACTGATTACACTTGTAAGGATTGCTTCTTCTTTAAGGATGGAACTTGTAATAACCCTAATGAGATTAGGTTTACTTCTGAGGAGAATCCATCCTGCACAGATTTCGAGTATAAGGAAATAAAAGTTGAACTTTAAAATATTGTTATCCAGCTTATGTATGCGGATACATCGTTGCCTGGCGATGCAGAATACACGGCAGGTAAGCTGAAGCTACGTGACGAATACCTTGCCCGTGAGTCTGCGAGACTGAATGCTGCTGCCGATGAGGGTAAGACAGAAGAGCAGCTTCGCAAGGAGAGCGATGAGGCCGTACAGGAAGTCATCGACCGCGACAAGCACGCCGAGACTCTTCTTGAGATGGCAGAACAGATTAAGAAGGAAGGAGGCAAGAATGAGCGATAAATTGCTTGAGGTTGTTCAAGACCATACCTCCCTAGTACAGGCACTCCAATTCATTTTGGAGACCGCAGAGACGAAGAAACTGCCATCATACGGCGTTCTTCCTACGTTTAATGACGATATGCTTGAAGATCGGATCAGAAAGGCTCTTGAGCTCATCACTGGAGAGAAGTATCCTGATTGAGTTTATATTTTTCTTCTACTTTATATATATAAAAATGAGGGGTGATATCAGTGAAGACACCACCCCTCTAACCAAAAAATTTTTGAATTATGATTCGCAGAAAGAATCTGTGAACATTAATCGTTTGCAAAGGTACTTGGTTTTGCTAAAATTCTAGTAAAACAAAGTTACTTTAACACGAATTTAACTATTTCTTCTTTTGAAAGGTCGCCTGACCATTTTTGAAGATAATGCAGTCCTCGCAGCATCGAGGCATTGATAGAGGAATGTAGTAATGGACCACATTGTTTTCCGTATCAATCTCATCCTGCTTAATCTTAGAATAGTCTGCTATCATGGCTGTCGTCTTTTGCCACTCTGGAGAGCCAAATTTCTGCTTTCGCTGAGCGATAACGAGGTTTCTCAGAATCTCTTCCTTCGAGGTAGCCTTAATAAGTTCCTCCTGGGTGAGCTCATCGCTATTCTCGTTCTTCGCTTTCTTGCCCTGCACCTCTGCGATTCTCTTCTGAACAGACTCTTGGGCTTCAAGCAAGTTCATCTCGTTTTCGAGGAAGGATTTCTCCCAGTTGAGTCCCTCGCCCTGGAATGCGATGGCCCAACTGTCACGGATAGGCATTCCTGAGCCACGGAGACTGGCGTAGATGTAATAGCGAGGGTCCTTCATCTTGAGAGCCTTCGCCTTCTTGTACGTATCGACGGATAACGTGTATCCTTTTGTTTCTTCAATCATAATCTTGATATTTAAAAGTTCAACATTTGCTGCCTGCGGTGTTCTCTCCATACATTGATAGACTTGCCGTATATCCAATAGTCGAACACCTCTTCTGGCGACAATCCTTCGTCTATCATCCTTCCGCTAGCTTGGATATCCTTGATGGCCTTAATCCAGCTATTGTAGATATGCGGATAGCGTTTGCAGTCGGCGAGTTTCTGCTTATAGTTATGCATAGGGCAGCACAGGCAGCCAATCCTATAGTAGCCCTCGTCGTACAGCTTGCAATGCTTAATACCGAGTGTGTTCAAGAATAGCCATACATCATCATCTGTCCACTCTATGATTGGAGAGATTAAGAGCGATTCGTAGCCTCTGATGCAGCCGATGGTACGCTCATCACTGGCATTGGTGATGTTAATCTCGTGGATGCCCCACCGGGTTGGACGGCCACGCTTCTGACTGTTCCTTTTATCACGGAACTCGTCAAGACCTTCAAGAGAGCCGCTGTACTTATGGTTGGTAATCTCGACCTCACTCCTACCCGAACGCTGTCTGCTTTCTGCGTGACGGATTCCGATGAGGACAACATTGCCTGCGCCGATACCTTCTTTATAGACCCTGCAACACCATCTTATCAGTCTTGTCGGGAGCATGCCTTCCTTACGGGCCTGGTTGTAGATGCTGATTTTCGGCTTTATCATATCTACGTCAGGATAGTGCTTGCGGCAGAACTTGATTACTTCTGGTGGATCGACGGACGTAAGCCCCATGTGGGCCTTGAACTTCACGCCTGCAATCTTGGCAATGTGATAAAGACACTGACTATCCTTGCCTGAACTGAACGATAGATAGAAGCCTTCGTTAGGCGAGTATGCCAGTGCAAGCTTCTCCGCCTTTCTCAGCAGCTCTACAGAGTGCTTTATCTTCTCCTGGAAGTCTTTCTGGAACTTCGGAAGAATCTCTTCTAAAGTAAAATTTAATTCAGAATTTATCATACTACTTATTTTTTATAAACAAACTCGGCACGACAGACACAATTTACGTGTTGGGGAATTACCATTGTTCCTATCTTGTGAATATATCCAACAAGGCTATCACAAGCCTCGCAGGGGAATGATGAACCTCTGTGAACAAAGTAGCCGATAGCTCCACTCTCCTGTCCATACTCCTGCTCTGCCTGTCCCCACGCCAAAGCAATCACTTGAGAAGCATTTCTTACGATATTCTGATAGGCGTTCTTGTAGTAGCCCTTTCCGTAAGAAGGAACATCGATGTTAATGTCCTTTCTCTTCGCCTTGGTGCAGTTTCGGATTGCCTGCAAGCGCTTCCTGCTGTAATCGACAGAACGTTTTAACTCATCCATAGGCTTACTTCTTTACGGTCTTCCAGTTGTTACGGCCCGGCCAGTTGCCGTTCTCATCCCAGTCTGTACCGCTTTTGTTCGGCCTGCCAGCGCCACGACCAGTACGTACGTTTCCGCTGCCTCCATTCTGAATCCTCGCCGTTGCCTTCTGTTCCTCGATAGCATTCTCGGTCTCGTTATCCGCACGTTGCATATCCATAAGGAGGTCCTGCTGGTCTTCCTCTTTCTTCTCACGCATGATACGCTCATACTCTGCGGTCTTAGGGAAGTCAGGGCAGCGTTCTGAAGCCGTCTGCTTAGAGAGAAATCCGTTCTGAACCGCAGTGGCAATATTTGTAATTTGTTCTGTTTTATTACTATGAACATACGGACTTATCCACGCGTTGATTGGAAGCCCAGACATTGTAGCGACGCAGTTTTCATCAGTACCGATACCGAACTGACAGATGCGGAGAATCTTATCCAGGAATGGCTGTAACTCCTGTGCATCGTTCATTGCAACCTCCAGTGCAGGAGAATAGAGAAGCTTGATGGCTACACCTGGGAGGTCACCGGACTTCAACTCAGGCGGCTTTACTGTGAATGACAGTTCGTAGATGAGGTCATACGACTTGTTGAGCTGTGTAGCGAAGGCATCAGAGGCATCCGTTCCATTCAAGAATTCAGCCTTGCCGTTAGTGTCCGTAATCATGATTGTCTTCGCAGAGCCAGTCATATCGTCGCCGGTTATAGAAATATCCTCACCATCACCAGTGAGCGTAAGGATTGGGAAAGCGTACGCCTTGTTGTTCTCGCAGAGATATGAGAATGCTTCCTCATAGTCCTCGATGTTCTTCTGAACCATAAACCAGCAAGGTCCGTTGTCGTTACGTGCGTAAGCTACCGGCACGAACTGGAAGCCGTGGTCCTTCTCTTCAATGAGGGTGTAGTCGTCAATTCCGAAAATCCTTGCAATCTTCGTCATTACCTCTTTTACCTTTCCTGACTTGACTGCCTTCTTGAAGCGGTAGAACTTGCGGTTATCCCATGCCTCGACATATTCGGTCTTCTCGTTGCCCTCATCGTCGTAGTCGTAGTACTTCCTGGCAAAGCACAGGAGATCTCCAGTGAGTGAATCGACGTGAGGGTATAGGATATCTCCACGATCATAAGAGAGTGTTCGTGTGCAGAATTTCTTCTTTTCATCGAAGAAACCGACGATTGCACATTCTGCAACCTTCAGATACGCACTTACAGCTTCAAAGAAGCGAATCTCCATATCGTGCATAAGCCAGCCCTTCTTGAATACATCGAGGGTCTTCTGATTCTCCTCTACCTTCTTCTCGTTCTCGTAGTCATCACCATCAGCAAGCTCGAACTGAACATCGTTGCCAGTCAAGTGCAGCAGATGCTTCGTGTGGATGAGCTGCTGGAATGCAAAGGCTGTGCGCTGAATCTTCTGGCAGTACCACCTGTTATTCTCAGGGTTCAACTTCCAGATGTCCGGGTATTCCTTCTCATCCATAATCCTATGGGCAGATGGGTAATACTCACGCAGGAAGTCTGCCTGCGTCTTGATGCGGCGATACATGGTGTCGTCTGGCATCGTTCCGTCGTAATAGTCAGGAACAACGTCGCTTACAACCGAGTGCTTCATGTACCCCGCAGGAGTAAGCTCGTAGAATGGCTTCCTTACGAGCAGCTCCCTTACATTATTTACCTTGATAGCATCCATAATCCTTTTACCTTTTTATTTTTCTTTTTTGTTAAACTGAATATCATTACGTAGAACCAAGATTCAAAGAAGTCAGGCGAGTGGCCCACATATTTCTTTGCCTTCTTTTTAGGCATAAGTTTGAATCCCCTATCATCTCCGTCTTCGTCACGTCGGAGCATCTTTCGCTCCTTTTGGAGAATTTGTCTGAGGGGGACTTTATCGAATCCGTCACCCGAATACTTTCGTTCCAAAAGCTGCGAGTCGATGGATACTTTCTTCTCTTTCACCATCTTGTAGAATAACCAAGCGCATTGAGACTTTAAGTCCTTGTATAAGTACTTGATTCCTTCCTCTTCTTGGTGATTGGCAGGAATAGGAGCCGCCTGGTTGTTGAATGGAACCGCTTCTTTGAAGAATCCCTTGAAGTACTGCCCTATGCCCTGCATGTCGTATGTGAAGTTACATTCCTCAACACCCCACTCACGCAATCTTGTCTGGACAACAGAAACGAGCGTCTTTGAGTCGATTCTTGACACGATGAGGTCTTTGCAATGGTATCCTTCCCAAAGCCACATTACGAAGTTATCGCCGCCGGTGAAAGCAATATCGGCAGAAGCTCTGCGTTTTCCATCTCCTATCTGTTCTGCATTGTCGTAGATTTCATCAAGGTCTTCCATCTTGATCATGTCATCGCCGGCAGCTTTCCAGTTCCAGTTAGCCTCCAGGTCTCGCATACGCTGTTCCTCGTCCTGCTGGGCAAGGTTGGCGAGATATGACGCATCTGTAGAGATAAGCTTGATGTTCTCAGATACATCTGCACGGATGAATGTCGCTGACTTGATGAACATTTCGAGCTTTGTGTATCCAAGCTCCTCGTAGCTGTCCTTCCAGAGGCTATCGATGATGCCCTTGCACTGCTCGTACACCTCTTCTCTCGTGTTGCCCCAGTAGATTGAATCAGGTGTATCGCCGTCCATGAAACAGTATCGTATAACTCCATCCCGTTCCGGTATGATGTAGCCGTTCTCGTCAACCCACCAGTCAATGAACTTTCTCACCCAAGATTCCGGGTCCGGGTTACAGGTAATCCAGAAGCGGTTTCGGATATGCGCTGCGTTTCGATTGTTGGTCAAGAGGTACTTGAACTTCTTGTATGGACACTGAGTACCCTCATCGATGCAGACATAGGCATACTGGCGACCCTGGAATCGTGTCTTGAAGTCCTGATAGGCTCCAGCATAGTACGAGAATTTGAGCCATCCTCCGTTATTGAAGTTCCAGGTCATATCATTTTGAGACTTATTGTAAGTTCCAAATTGGGAGAAAAGTTTATAAGAGTCGGTTACCAACGACTGCAAGTCATCTTTCTCGTTTCGCAGGATGGTCGCATGAAAGTCTGGATTCTTGATATCCTTCAGAACTTCCATGAGAGAAGAGAAGGACTTTGAGCCACCTCGCGAGCCGCCAACTATCTTAATATCAGCGTCTATAGACAGCATACGCTCCTGTCCGCCACGCTGAGCTATAATCTTCAGCTTGTCGGGATGCTTCTTGTCGGTGTCTCGTAGAGACTGAATATACTCTTGCGTATATACAGGTTCTCCGTTATCCAATTTTAATCCTGAATAAATATCTTTCTGCATAAAAATACATTTTATACGCAAAAATACACAATATTTTTGTATAATTGCATAATTATTCGTATATTTGCGGTATTAAAACGTATATTTATACATTTTCGAAGTGGAAGAACTACTTCAAGGATAACATTTTTAATAAAACAACAACATGACAAGAGAAGAACTCTTAGCATTAGTGAACAAGGAGGCTGATACCACCAAGTTCAAATCACTTAGCCAGAAGACCATCAATGAAGAACTTGATGATGTTTTGGAAGATTTCGGTGACGATGAGGCAGCAAATGCCAAGTTGGTTACCAAGTTAGCAAATCGCCTTAAGCGCATGGACGGAAACCTGCACAAGAACGTCTCTGATGAGATCAAGAAGAGCAAGGAGGAAGCTGAACGCAAGAAGAAGGAAGAGGAAGAGGAGCGCAAGCGTAAGGAGGCTGGCAAGGATGACGATCCTGACGACAAATACAACGAGCTTCTCAAAGAAATCAAAGCCCTCAAGGAAGCTAACGCAGAAAGAGACAAGAAGGCTGCAAGGAAGGCAACCATCGAGTCAGTAAAGGCAGGTTTGAAGGATAAGTTCGACAAGGCAAACCTTGAAATGAAGAACTACTTCCTCAATGCTGCAATCGCAAAGCTGGAGATTCCGGACGAAGATGCCGACATCGACGACCTGGTTTCTAAGGCTGAGAAGATCTACACCGCAGAGTACAAGGAGGCTACCGGTGAAAACGGTATTCCTGCAAAGGGACAGCGATCATCTGGTGGCGGAAGCTCGACTGACGACGACAAGTTCATGGATGAGGTTGCCGCGCGTCGCAAGAAGAGATACGGCGGCGGTGAAGACAAGAAGTAATTTCAGGATAACAATTTTAAAAAGGTAAAAAGATTATGGACAACACTTCTATTTCCTACATGGAACAGATGGGTACTCGTGGTATGCTGAACCACGGTGCAACCATTGTTCAGACAGAAGGTAAGGTCGGTGGAACCCGATACGTGTTTGCAGGCCTTGAGGCACTCATCAAGAATGCCTTCGTTCACCCACCTATTGGTGGTAAACTTGTCAACCCATTCAAGGGTCAGGCTAAGATTTATGCCGGTGACTTGATCGAGCACGACCTTGGCTTTACAGCAGGCAACGAAGGTCCTGGTGCTACCATTAAGATTCTGAAGGCATACGGTGTAGCAAAGGCTACTACTGCGGCTACAGACACAGACATCTATATCGTTCGTAACGGATTCGTTCACATTCCGTTCCCTGGCGATACCATCATGATCGGTCAGAAGGACTTTAAGACAAAAGCAAAGGGTGTGACTGTTTCTGCCGTTGAGGCTACGACTGACGACACCGCAGGTGATGTTTGGAAGGTTACTCTTTCTGCCGCTCTCGGCACATTGAAGGTAGGTGACGTATTGGTTGAGGCTGCAAGTGCAGGCGAATCCGTATTGCCTATGGTGACCAACCCTAACTGCTTTGCTCCGAACGACAATGACTTCCCTTATTTCGATGCCGGAGGCGACAAGTACCACAAGCCTCGTACAAACATCAACTTCTGTATGTTGAATCCAGACTGCGTTATGTGGCTTGACCGTATGGGTCCTGTTCCTCCTGCTGTCAAGGCGATGAACAAGTCACTCTACCCAGAGTTCTGGCATATTTAACCTATTGTATAACGTAAAAAGATTGATTCAGGATTATGGCAAAAATTGATATTGGTGTCGAGCAGCTTGCGAAGTTCTTCACTGGTAAGGGCAACAACACTTACCTTCAGAAGTTCATCAATCGCGACGGCGTACTTCGCTGTAACAACGGCTGGTATCTGACACAGGGTGACATCGATCCAAACCTCACCCCTACATCTAATAATGGCGACGCAACCTTCAAGGTTCGTCTTCGCAAATTGAACCCTGCAACCTTGATGAGCCTCCGTGCTCCTCTCGGCGAGGGCTATCAGAACGACCACGAGGGTATTGAGTGGTATACCGCTTCAATCCCAGACTTCGCTGCTGACGGCTTCCGTGAGACTGCGACAGAGCGTTACCACAAGATGCAGCTTCTCCGGGATGAGTTCGGCAACGATGCAGACCTGGTTGATGCTTATCTCGACAAGGTTCAGATATTGTATGACTCTCTTGACATGACTATGAACTACATGTCAGCCCAGTTGAGTTCCAAGGGTATCATCGACTACGACAAGATTGGTCGCGGTATCCAGGAGTCTCTGTATGACGCAAAGGTTCCTGCAAAGAACTTCAAGAAGGCAGGCAAGCTTGCCTGGAGCGACGCAAACTGCGACTTGCTTGAACAGATGCGTAAGTTTGAGGAGGATTGGCGCAATGAGAATATCGAGTACCGCAGTGTACCTCTCGTATGGCAGATGACCAAGAACGACTACAACAACGTATTCTTGAAGAACAAGCAGATTGCCGAGCTGTACAAGAGCTGGGCGAACGCTAACTTTGTGGCAGTATTGCAGAACTACGGTCCGAACAGCGCAATGTTCCTGAAGTCTGTTGTTGACCTCAATGGTCTTTCTCCTATCGAGATTGTCGATGAGGTTGAGCACAACAAGCGCTTCGATGGAACCGTTACCGAGATTCGTGGTTGGGCAGACGGAACAGTCGTTCTTCGCCCTGCTGGCAAGCCATTGCGTTTCATGCGCAAGGAGATTCTCGACAAGCGAATCTTCGATGCCCTCGGCAACAAGCTCGTAGATGTAGCATGGGCACAGACCAACAACGGTCTCGGTCTTCTCCGTAACATGGTTACCGCTAACGGTATGTTCCAGGAGTTCAAGACAGACTTGTTCCTTGCTTCCGTTCCTGCTATGCTCGATTCTCCTTACCGTTGGATTATCGACATCACCCAGAAGGGTTAATTCTTTAACGTAACTAGATTGTATGACTATGGATTCGGAGATGAACATTTACACTGTGAACGACTACCTTATTAATAAGGTGAAGTTCGAGATGCCGATGAAGGCACTGCTGGGCATCATGCACGACAGGGAGCTTGAAAATGGCATCGACCTCGAAGCCTGCGACAAGAACAAGGTAAGACTTGCCTATGCCGACATGCTGAAATGGTTTGTTCTTGGTCCGAGCAAGGTGAACAACACCTCCGACTCCGATAACGGATGGACTCATTCGGGAGGTGGCTACGACATGTCGGACAACGACAGGAGCGAGATGAAGGCAGAGGCTAACGCTATATATGCGGAGCTAGAGCCTGATTCGATGCTCAAGAAGAAGTCCACCTTCCGGGTGACCTCCCACGGAGTAAAGAGGGCGAATTATTCTCCTTGGGGAGAACCTCTCCCTCACATCATCAAATGAGGCGTATGGAAAAGGAAAACATCAGAAACCCAAGATACCCTCACATCATCAAGATCGTGAGGAAGGTCGTCGGAAAGGCCGACCCTGATGACCCGTTCGCCGATGATGATGCTCCAGTTGGTGAGGACAATGAAATCATTCTCTACTATGGAGAAGGCCGCAGCTACACCGATACCACTACAGAGGGAGACAAGAATGTCGACCAGAACAAGAGGAAGGCATCGATTCCGGTCAGATATGACGAATGGGATGCTGACAGATGTCCTCTTGACGGCGACACCATCTACTCCACTGTCGGCAACAATACCGAGGTAGGTATGGTTAAGGATTGTGAGCCGGACAATAACAGGACTGTCGTTTACTGGAATCTCACTAGGGTTTAGGTTATGGTAAAATACTTTAGCGGAAAGCGTTTGTCTCTTGGAGCGCAGTTCGAGCATCAGATTAAGCCAAGGGTTGAAAAGCTGGCGTATGACAAGATGCTTGCGATTATGCAGGAGCTTGCTCACAGAACCGTCAACTATTTCAAAGAGAACAGGACGTTCTACAATATCACCGGTAACGCATATACTTCGTTCTATGCAGCAGTGTATTACAAAGGCAAGCTCATTTACATGGTGCGCGCCTCAAAGGGTGAAAAGGCTCCAACGAGAGTTACCCTGGCTGAGGGAGAAAAGTATAACCTCCCATATTACTACGACGGAGGTGAAAACAAAGGCTACACCGGTTCTGTAGGTGGTGGCCATCAGTGGGGTCCTAACCTTCTATACGGACGTATCGGAAAGGTGAAATCTACCGGGAAAGACTGGGCACTCGTTGCGATATGTCCTGTTGAATATGCAGTATTCGATAAGGAAAACCGCATTTTCGAGACAGTTTACAACACATACGAGTCTCTTCCAGATATGTTCGATGCCTGTGTAGTGTACGCCAATAGTTCAACTTTTAACAAACTGTAAGCTATGGTAGATATAAAGCAGATATATTTCGACTTAGGGAACGCCGTAAAGGGTATATGCGACAAGGTGTACCCCAGGAATCGTCCTAAGGCTGTAGATACCAAAATAGGTAGCTACATCGTCGTAAGTGCTCCGTACACAATCAGGAACAACGAGATGAACTACGATGGCTCCTACAACGACTATACTACCACTATCCAGATAGAGGTGTATGTAAGAGATAAGGCTTCCTCGGCGAATCCGAATGGTTTCAGTCCTTCAGAAATGAGTGGGAAGGTCAAGGCAGTCCTCGAAAGATTCCCGATTTCCACAGACAACATCATCGTTACCAGGCCGAACGTTGCTATCCAGGCTGACGACGGCGCAGGTTTTTCCGTGACGATCATACAGGGAAGGTTACGTACTAGATAAGTATTCAGGTATAACAATTTAAAATATTTTAGATTATGGCTATGACAACTATTGACAAGATGAAGGACATTTTTAATGGTCCTAAGACTCTGCTCTACTCAAAGGCTATTACCGATTTGAGCAAGGCTACAGTTGATATCACCCCAGAGGTTGAACTTCCTGTTACAGTTGACTCTCTGAAGGCAACCATGGATGACCCAACTATCAACCACTACAAGGTTATCGGTCTTGCAGGCGACTGGGCAACTACAGCAGAGCTCGGCGACTTCAACGTAGAGTTCGTTGTTCCTTCAAAGGCAAAGGACTTGCTGACAATTATGTTCGGCGAGGACGCTATCACAGAGCTGACCAAGGTTACTCTGAAGGGTACTGGCGATGCTACTCTCGACGCTACTACCGGCTTTACAGGTATTGCTGTTGAGCCTAAGAAGTTCAAGATCAAGGGTACTATCGTCATCGTTGATGACGAGAAGGAAAACCTCATGGTTATCACCAATATCGCTCTCTACGCTACCTTGCAGTGGGACAACTCAGGTACAGAGCCGGTTGCATTCAAGTTCTCTGGTTCTATCGAGGGTGCAGGTAAGCGCAGTATCGCTTGGCTTACTAAGGGCACAACAACTGGCGACGTGTAAGGCTTCTTTAGGTAATTAGATTCAGGATAACAAACCGTAGGGCGGCAGGCTAGTCAACAGCCGTGCCGCCCTATCTCATTTTTAATAGCATACAATCATGGCAGAAGAAAAGAAAATTGAGCAGCCTTCGGTGGACTTACAGGAGTTGCTCGACAGCGTACTGCACGACGAGCCTACCGAGTTCGTGTTCCGTGGAAAGAAGCACAAACTCGGCTGGCTTCGCAAGGGAACCATGAGCAGGTGTTCTCATATCAGGGCTAAGGAGAAGAACGAATGGAAGCGCAACGTCAAGATTTGCGTCTGCATTCTCCTCAACAACATCTGGAAGATACGATTCCTGTATTGGATCTACTGGCGCTGGCTCTACTACATCAAGGATGTGGATGTGACCGAGGTTCTGAGAGTTCTCGATGTTTCTAAAAAAAAAATTCCATCGAACGCATTCTCACTGGCTACCATATTAGCGACCGGGATGACGGACGTGATGATGACGATGACGAGGAGCGAAGTAAAAGCTATCCAAGCAGAACCAGCTGGGGAGCAGCCTTCTCACTAGCGGAGAAGTTCGGTTTCCTCTTTCAGCGTAAGTACTTCATCGCGGCCTACGACTACTGGTGGGGCTATTCATCGGCGCAGATTGACCTCATGGTTGCAGACCAGCCTCTTGTCGTCTATCCTAAGACCAAGAAGGAAGGCGGTCCGAAGAAGCATACCAAGAAGGAGATGGATGACCTCTATGACAGGTGGATGGAGAAAAAGAAGAATGAGGGAAGCCTCGTTGGCAAGAAGATAAGTCTTGCTGATTACTTAAACAATAAACTCTAATTTTAAAATATTCAGGATATGGCAGGTGGAAATTTAGGTGACTTGTGGTTTGACTTAAACATTAAAGACAGCAATGTTAGGTCAAAACTGAAAGAAATTTCAGAAGCACTTTCGGAGTTGGATCTAAAAACTGAGTCCGGAAGAAAGTCTGCTGAGAAGTTATTTAAGAACTTTAATAGAGAGAATAGCAAAGAAATCGCTGAGGATTTTAAAAATATAGCGGCCCAAATGGGCATTCAGGCTCAGGAAACTGCAAATCTCAGCAAAAGACTGAAGGAGTTATCGGAACTAAAAGCAGACATTCTTCGTAGAGACAAGGAACAATCCGAGCACGGTAACTTTGTTGCGATGAAAAATGAAGCGCAGGCTGCACTTGATTTAACAAATAGATACAATGAACTTGCCAAGTTAAAAGAAGATATCTTAAGACGCGACAAGGAAATGGAAGCTCAAGGGGCTTTCGTGACGCTTGTTAACGAATCGAAACAGGCGCAAGAACTTAATGAGCGTTACAGGGAAATGCAGCAACTGAAATCCGCGATTTTGGAGCGAGACAGACAGTCAACCGAGCACGGTAACTTTGTTGCGATGAAAAATGAAGCGCAGGCTGCACAGGAGTTAGCTGTCAGGGAAAGAGAACTCGCTGAGTTGCGAAATGCTATCGTACGCCGTAATGAAGAAATGATTGCTGCCGAAAATAGGCTAAGAGAAGCGACGGAGCAAACTAACCAGGCTAGAAGAGAAGCAATTTCAGTATCTAGGAAACAGGCAGAATCCCTTGTACGTGATAGAGTTAAGGAACTCGAAGCACAAAGAATACAACTGCAAGGGTTGTTTGGTAGCGGCAAGAATACATTATCTACAGAAGATTTGGCTCGTATTAGGGCTGCTTTTTCGCAAATAACAAGCGAGCTTAATACTCTTCGAGGAGCTATGGCTAATCTTAGTGGGTATTCTATAAGAGATTTATTCTCAATGGGACGAGGAACAAGCGACTATTCTCCTCTTATTAGGAGTATGGAATCCGCTATTAGCCAAAAACAAAAGGCTGTAGATCTGGAGAGAAAACATCAGCAGGAAATAGCTCTATCTGCCGCAAAGGTACGAAACGATCTCGCAGCAGCATTCGCTGGAGCAAACGCTGAAGCGAAGAAGATGCAATCCATAGTCGGAGACATCAAATCTCTCTTCTTGCAGGGAGGTATTGTCTTTGGTGCGCAGCAGTTCTTTAATTCAATCGTTCAGACTGGTGGTGAGATTGTTCAGCAGCATGTTGCGTTACGCTCCATCCTTGGTGATGTACAGAAGGCTGACGAGCTGTTCGCTCAGACACAGCAGCTTGCGTTGCAGTCTCCATTCAAGTTTGGAGAGCTCAACCGAGATGTCAAGCAGTTGGCTGCATTCGGAGTTGAGGCGAATGACTTGTATGATACCACAAAGCGACTTGCGGATATAGCATCTGGTCTTGGCGTAGACTTCGGTCGATTGGGTCTTGCATTTGGCCAGGTTAAGGCTCGCTCTTGGCTCGATGGCAAGGAGTTGCGCCAGTTTGCTTACGCAGGACTTCCTCTCTTGCAGAAGATAACGGAATTATATAATTCTGAAGGCAAGAACGGGCGCAAGAATTACACCCAAGCAGACGTCAAGAAGATGATATCTGGAAGGCAGGTAAGCTTCGAGGATGTTCAGAAGGTACTGTGGAAAATGACTGATGAGGGTGGCCAGTTCTACAATATGCAGCTCGTGTTGTCCGAAACACTGCTTGGTCGCTGGAATAAGCTTATCGACGCGTGGGATATTATGCTCGGTAAATTTGCAGAAGGAAAGAATGTCATAGGCGGTACGTTCTCGTTTATTATCAACCGAGTAACAGACTTAGTATTAGCTCTTGATAAACTGTCCCCTGCTATGCTTTCTTTCGGAGCTATATTTGCTGCAAGGAAACTCGGACTGATGGCTTCCGGTAAGCTCGGGTTAGGCTCAATAAACAAGAACTACACTCAGCAGATGAACGCTCAGCTGAGGACTTACGCTATCGAACAGCAGCAACTTGTCACAGAAGGTAAGATTACTCAACAGAAGGCGTTGCAGAATGTACAGGCAAGGGCATACTTGCTGTCTGATACCGCTTCAAGGGCGAATGCTATGTCTCGTCTTGCGCTTGAAGGCAAGATGTCTGTACTTCAGATGCAGAAAGCTGTCAAGGAAGGCCTTGTTACAAAAGAACTTATCAGGCAGCTTGCTGTGATGGGACAGATTACAGCAAGACAGGAGCAGATTATACTCGGAGGAACACGATTTGCCGCCGTAATGAATATGGGTATCTCTAAGATAGGTGGAGGAATTAAGTCTCTCTTTACTATGCTTGGCGGATGGTGGGGACTTGCTATCGGGGCAGCTGTTCAGATATTCTCCAGCTATAGCAGTGATATGGATAGAATTTCCGAGAATGCGAAGGGATTCAGGGATTCGGCATATAACAAGAAGAAGGGTTACGAAGATGAACTCGCGAACGAGAAGCCTACAAACAGTGCTGACTTGCAGCAGCGTGTAAACTCGATGAAGGAACTACTTCAAAATAGCGGAGATTATACCCAAACTATAGAAGATCAAATTGCAAGGGCGAAGAATCTTAACGAGCAGTATGATATTCTCAATAAGGGAATAGTTACCGCTCGTGATAACTCACAGCAGGAAGCAAACGACTCGGATGTTGTTGCTGGAGCACTTGGAGCTTCAGGTGGTTGGGGTTCCGGTAATCCTTTTGCAGACACGATGGAGGATGCTGTCGAAGACCTCAACGAGGCGGTTATCAAGTACCAGACGCTTTTGTCTGGACTTGACGAAGATACAAAGTCGAGAATGGATAGCGTTGCTAATCAGTTCCTCAAGCCAGAGGAAAGAGCCATGTCTCTCGATGAGAAGATTCGTATTCTTGCAGAAAGAGGAGGCGCAAACTGGGATTCTTTCGTTTTGAAGTCAAGTAACGGAAGCAATGATATTGCAAATAGCATTTATAAAATAGGAATAAGGGCCAACAAGGTTAGTGATCAGATAAATGATATCGCCAAGAAAAATATTCCTAGAATAATTAGCTTCCTTAAGAAGTCATTTAATCTATTCGGCGCAGATTTCTCGAAGTGGTGCAACAGAAATTCTTCACGCTTTGCGAGCATGATAGAAAGAATGCTCGATGCGTGCAAGGTGAATGTCCCTCAGATTCGGGAGTACTTGAAGTCTATCTTCTACCAGGAGGCCGGAGCAAAGCAGCCAAAGAAAGCTGGTGGTGGCAAGACGGAAAAGCCAAAGACACCTATGCAGCAGCGAGTTCGCCGAAATTTATCCAAGAAAGGAAAGAGTAGAGCAAAGGTAGAGGCACAGGCAACTATGCTTGACTCTTATCTCGACGAAACTTCCGACTATAATACGGATAATAATCTGCAAACAGAGTTGCAGAATAGGTATAACGAGTATAAGAACCGCGAGAACAAGTTCAAGCGCGGTAAGATATCTAAGGCACTTCGCGATGAGGCTTGGGAAAGCTACAATAGCTTGAATCAGGCGGCATGGGAAGGTCTCGGTTACAAATTCTACCCACAGGACAAAAAGTCCAATAAAGTCCCAAAAGGCAAGAATGGTCGTTCTGGTCGCCAAGAGGACGCAGAACTTAAGCGTTTGCAAGAACGTCTCAGCAGCCTAAAGTCTGCAAGGCAGATGTATCAGAAATACAAGAGCATCATGCCGGACGAAGAGGCTAAGAAGAAGACTTACAATCTCTTCCCTGAGGTTACCGGTCTTAATCTTGACGACTATCAGAAGGCAGTCCATTCTCTCCTTGAAGGATTCAGCATAAACACCACCGAGAGAAAGAAGTTTCAGACTTCCATCTATCGTGAGGTTGCAGAGTGGCTCTTCGACGAGAAGGACAAGAAGGAGTACGAGAGAAAGGCGGCTGACTTCACGGAATTATTGAACAGATTGTCGAGTCAATGGGACTTGTATAAAGAGTTGTTCAGCAAGACCGGTGATAAGAATTTCTCCAGCGCCGCTTTTGATAACCCTGGCTATATCGACGATAAGGCAAAGGAACTAATAGTTGAGTACAACAACAAGTTCGGAAAGGACTTTCGGAGGGAGAATGCAATGTCTATGACAGATGGAGTTGCAAAGGAAACCCTTAAAGGTCCCGGTGAATATGAGGCGTGGAAGAAGATAGTCGACCTCCTCCGAAACAACTATATCAAGATTTTGCAGGATGCTGCCGACATCATCGAGAAGACGGAAGACTACGATGATAAAATCTTGAAGATAAGGGAGAGATACAACGAACTTATCAGCAAGACGAACGATCCTGGTATTAAAGCAAGGTACGAGATACAGAGAGACAAGGAGATTGGTCAGGTTAAGCTTGACAAGTTCAAGAACTCTTCCGATTATCTCAACTTCTACGGAGCCATCGTGTCTCTCGGTATGGATAAGGCTCAGGCTATCGGTGCAAGGATCAGGCAGAACATCAATGAGGCACTGCAAAACGGAGCCATTGATGCGAAAGAGTACGCCAAGGAAATCAAGCAGCTTGATGAGCAGTTATCGAAGCTTGAGAAATTGCGCCCGTCGTTCTTGAATGGAGGACTCGAAGGTATTGTCAATGCCAAGAAAGAAAGAGCCAATGATATGATAACTCTAGGAAGCAGTCAGTACAATAAGGCTAAAGAGGATTTAAACAAAGCCAAGATGAATGGCGACCTAGAAGGAATGGCTGCTGCTGCAAGTTCAAAAGCTGCTGGAGAAAAAATGATGGAAGGTGGCGAAAAGCTCCTTAAAGGTGCAAGTAAAATGAGTAGTACCATAAGTATGATAGACACCATAATTCATGGTATAAACGACATTGTGCAGGGAGCGAACGATACTTTCCAGGATATCAAGAGTACAGCATCTGCTCTTGGTATAGATACCGAATCGGATGGGTGGACAGACGCGAATAGTTTTTTTGAAGGCTTCTCATCTTCATCTGCATCCGCAACAAAAGCGTGGGAGAGTCTGAAGAGTGGAAATGTTGGTGGAGTCGTATCGGGTGTTGTTGGGTCTTTCACCGGTTGGATAAAGGCGTTTTCTGCCGGTCACGACGCTAAGCTCGACAGGCAGATAAAGCTTGCGGAAAGACAGCTGAATGAGTTAAAGAATCTGTCTTCTAACATCAACTCTGTCATTGAAAAGACACTCGGTGGAATCTATTCTTACAATAGGTCTTCTGATACAACTAAAAAGCTCAACGATGTCAAGAATGACTATAAGGCTTGGGATGTTTTCTCTAAGACTAATATGGGTAAGACTTTCTTTGGAGGTCACAACTTCAGTCACTACAGCAAGGAGACCTATGATGCTGTGATGAAGACAGAGACGAATCCTTCCGCATACGCAGATCAGCTCGCCCTACTCCACGCTCAGGAAGACGAGTTGAGGAAACAGAGGCAGGCTGAGGAGGACAAGAAAAAGACGGACAAGGATAAGCTCGCCGACTACGACCAGCAAATCAAGGAGATGGAGTTGCAGATCAAGACGTTCGCACAGGACTTTCTGAAAGACGTTTACTCTATAGATATGAAGAGCTGGGCAAGTACACTCACAGACACCATTGTAAGTGCGTGGGCTAAAGGTGAGGATGCGGTTGATGCCTACAGGGAGAAGGTTAAGGATATGGTTCGCGACGTTACGAAGAATATCGTATCCCAGAAAATCATGGAGAAGGCACTTGAAAAACCTCTTGAATGGCTTACAGGTATCCTTGATGAAAAGGGTAAACTCGACGAGACCGATATGAACGATTTTGCAGACAAGCTCTACCAAGTTGGTGAAAATGTAGTTCCTCAGTTAACAGGCATCTTCGATGCTCTGAAGAATAAGGGGCTTGATTTAAGGGAGAATGGAAGTTCATCTACAACCAACTCGATTAAGGGAATTACCGAGGAGACAGCTGACCTTCTTGCATCCTATCTCAATGCGGTCCGGCTTGATGTTTCTGTGATTAGGGAGATGCAGGGTAAATTCATTCCTGAGATGAGTGAAATTGCAAAATCTCAGCTCACGCAGCTTAACCTTATTGCTCGGAATACCTTGCGTAATGCAGATGCGGCAGAGAGAATCGAGAAAATTTTCATTGAGTATAACGATAACTTCAACAGAGTTATCAATGGTACGAAATCTTTAAAGATGAAATAATTATGTTTGAAAAAAGAAATTTATCAGACAGAATGAAGAACGAGGCGGTTTCACTGGGTCTTTGTGCTCAGTGGACCGCCGAGTGGCACGACAACTCATCTAAGCATGAGATGGTCGAGAAGTTTGTTAAGGGTATCGACTTCTGTATCGGAAGAAACTGGCCTTCGACCAAGAATATGAAGAAGTACTTTGGGGATGTCATTCACGATCATGGTGTGTATGTTGACGAGAACGTTGACCTGAAAAACCCAAAGATTGTCATCCTCAATGGAGAGTGTGTAGCAAATATCAGCTATGACTGGATGGACAGTGGAGAGATATACGTAAGACACAACTCTTCACTTTACCTGAAGGTTAAGGGATTCTCTAGGGTGTTTGTCAATCTGTTAGATGGTGCGGAGCTTCATGTTGAATGCGAAGATACCGCAAAGTGCTTCGTCTACCAATACGGAGGAACTGTCGTGAAAGCTACCGGACCAGTCAATATCAGGGATAGACACGATTTTAAGTTCAATTAACGCATATTTATGCGTATATTCTTGCATGTTTATGCATTATTTTGTATATTTGCAATTATAAAAAGTTGATTTAAGGTATGAAAGAACATTTCAGGATATACATGCAGAAGGAAGGCGATGGGAATGAGGTGAAGGACTCCATCGCCGACTTCGGTATGTACGTTAGCGAGAGTCCGTTCAAGCCTTGCGATTCTGTCAAGGAACCCGTGAAAAGGGAATGGCACGACGAGCATGGCGACGATGAGTACATTGGCAAGGATGGTCTCTATATGGCGGCATACGAGAACAAGGTCAAGTTCCTGTTTAAGGGTGATGCCTTCGGCGCAAACGAGAAGTGTAAGGCTTTCATTGACTATCTCCGCAAGTCTGGCATGATGAAAATGTACTGCGACTTTAATAAGATTGGAAGGCAGCATGTGAGACTGAAGAGCATTGATCCGGACCTGTACAGATATCCGGGCAGTGAGGACTTGCTAGTCCTCTCTATTACTTTCAAGATTAACGACCCTGTTACTGACATCAAGCCAATTATGGATGCGCATGGCAGGATTTCAAATTTAGGATAACACAGACACATGAGTACTTGGAATATTTATCATAAGGACGGCTCGAAGCTGACAGACGTTAACGGAGAGCAGATAACCGTTCACGGATTGGAATACTCCGATTCCTGGATGGGTGAGTGCTTTTTGACTATCAACTTCAAGCATGAAGTGCCTATCAACTTTCAGATAGGCGACTATATCATCTATCGTAACGAGCGGTTCGAACTCAACTACGAGCCGGGCAAGGACAAGCAGGCAAGACCTAACACCTACGGTGAGGGCTTCGTGTATGACAGCGTAAAGTTCAATGCCTTGCAGGATGAGCTTGCTAGGGCTGAGTTCCTTGATGTGGTATTGAACGACAACGAACTCCACTACACTGCCCTACCGAAATTTCCATTCTTCGTACAGACTCTGGACGATTTGCTCGACAGGATCCAGGCAAACCTCGACGAGCAGATTGGTGCAGGTCTCTGGAAGATTTACTCACGAAACAAGGAGCGTTCCGTGCAGCGTGGATGCCTTGTGAGCGAATGGTTGTCAATGTACGGCGAAGGGACAAGCGATAACGTCATCGAATCAATGTCCATCACTATTGACTCGAAGACATGCTGGGAGGCTCTTGCGCTCGTGAATGAGAAGTGGAACGTAAACTTCATAGTCAGAGGAAGAAACATCTATGTCGGTACTACCGGAATAGAAGCCGGACACATCTTCTCCTATGGTCTCGGCAAGGGGCTCTACGAGATTGTGCAGAACGCAGATTCTGATCAGAGTGTCATTACGAGACTGAGAGCTTATGGTTCGGAGAAGAATCTTCCTTCTCATTACTATGCGGACCTCGGTGTCAAGTACGTGGCGAATATCACGAAAGTGGTTACAGCTAGCACGAATGTTGAACTTGAACTGGACCTCGATTATATAGAGACATATTTCAAGAATAAGAGAAAATACGTCGTTTCCGGTGAATCTCAGGAGCAGTCTAACGGATGGGTCCTTCAGGTAACGTTCGATTTTCAGACTACAATTACCGGTTATGTAACACAGTCTGGCAGCTCTGGCAAATGCAGGTTCTACTCCGAGTTTAAGGGAGGACAGGTAGATAGCGGAGACGAGGAATCAAAGGAGAAACTTGATGCATTTATTGCGCAGGTTAAGGCAGGAAACACGAAGATGTACATCACGTCAGGTCTCAATAAGAAGGCCATTCCGTCATCCATGAAGGAGTATGCCCAGAATCTCCCGAACAATATGTCCATCAACAGACTTATGTTGCCTGGATTCCCTCATGTATCATTGAGCGACTTCTATGATTCGCTCACAGATGAAGAGAAGAAGTATGTGAACCCTACCGGGAAGCGACACAAATTCTCTACTGATCCACATAGGCCATACATCGATTCTGTGAACATCGAACAGATTGGCCTCCGTTCGGAATCGCAGTTCTTCGATACCGATGATAAGACGAATGGAGTCGTAGAAATCTACCCTACCATCGAAGAGATGGAAATCGGTGGCGTGCGTGTGGATGAGATTGACGAGGGTGTCGCTCCAAATGATGACGGCCGATATGATGGCGACCCTGGTCCGAATAATGTTGATATTTATCTCAGCAAAGCTGTTGATTTCGATATAAAAGATTTAGCGGATGATGATTTCTCAATCTCCATGAAAGATGGTATGTGCGGTGGCCGAACGTTCAAGGTGGCATCCTCAACCAAGGTTGATGGGAGATGGAGGCTCACTATCGAGCGAATCAAGGACGATGCTCTTGAGCTTTGGTTCCCATACAAGGACTACCCTATCAAGAAAGGCGACCATTTCGTTCTTACCGGCATCACCCTTCCTGATTCGTATGTCAATGCTGCGTCTCTGAAGCTCCTTAAGTATGCCATAGCGCTCATTGACAAGAATGACTATACAAGGTACGTCTATCAGCCTAAGGTTGATGAAATTTTCATGGCAAGGCAGCATGATCTTGCAGAAGAAGATACTACAGGAACCATAAAGAGTCTTCATGACACGCTCAAAGCTGGTGACTTGATGGAGTTTGAGGATACTGACCTTAGGATCGGAGGAACCATTTCCATTGACCAGCTTACCATCAAGGAGGAGGATGGCAAGATTCCTACCTACGATATAACTCTTCGAGAGGATAAGGAAGTTGGAACTATCAAGAAGATTCAGCAACAGATTTCCTCGCTCCAAAACGGAAATGGTGGAACAGGTGCAGGATTAACAACTACACAGGTTAAGAATCAGGTCGCAACAGAGGGAAGCAAGCACTTCATCTCAAAGATAAACGATGACACCGCCAAGGGTACTATCACTTGGGAAAAGGTGCAGAAGCTTTTAAGTGGATTGCTTGTCGGTAACTTCAATAATGAGAACGGAGGCTCGTGGACTCCCGATACAGAAGGTCGCTCTCATCTTATTACCGACTACCTGGAGGTGAGAATGAAGGCTATCTTCGAGGAACTGGTTATCAAGAAAACCTCCACCATCGGTGGTAAGGAGCTAATCTCTCCTGCTGGTGGTGTTGTGGCTCATAAGGTGGAAGAGGTTACTGTGACATATAATAATGTGTCACAGAAGGCTTATCGTTGCTATTTCTTAGCAGAGCAGGATGGTGATGAGGTAGATAACGACTTCGCGGTTAACGACCAAGTGCGCTCGGAATCATTCAACGTTCGCAAGGGTACTTATCACAAGGCTGGCAATCACTTCTATTGGCGATTGGCTATCGGTCGTGATGAAGACCCTGTAGAGCTGGAAGGAAAGAAATATCATTATATCGACCTCTCTGATACCGATTGCGCTACGGCAAGCGATGTTCCTGCCAAAGGTGATGTGTTGTCGCAGTGCGGTAATAGAACCGATGTAGAACGTCAGAACTGCCTTATCTTCTCGGCTGTAGATACCTATTCGCCATCCATCAGCCTCTACCACGGCATAAATAGCTACTCCTTTGCCAATAGGGAGTATGTGCAATATGGCGTAAACAAGCAGACCAATAAGGCTTTCTTTAACGTCTATGGTGATATGTATGTAGGCGACCGACCTACCAAGGAGAATGGCTATGAGGGTAGTAGCTACATCAAGTATGACAGCGCAACCAAGCAGGTATCTGTTAAAGGCAAAATCTCAGCCAAATCAACCGTGGATGGCAAGGAATTGTCTCAGTATATCAAGGAGAACTCAGCAGGAGGCTTGACCGAGGAGCAGGTGAACAATCTCATCAAGAACTCGCAGGTGATAGCTGACCTTCAGAATCAGGTTGACGGAGCTATCGAGACGTGGTTTTACGATGGTGTGCCTACTTTGAAGAATGCCCCAGCCAGCAGTTGGACGACAGACAAGGAAAAAGATACCCATTTGGGCGACCTTTATTATGATAACAAGACGGGCAAGGCATACCGCTTTGCCAAGGATGGCAACACCTATAAGTGGACTATCATTACAGATACCGACATCGCCAAAGCTCTATCCGATGCCAGCAAGGCACAGGAGACCGCAGATGGCAAAATGAAGGTGTTCAGTACACAGCCTATTCCGCCTTATCAGTTGGGCGACATTTGGGTAAACGCTACCTATCCTACAGATGGCAGCATCTACAAGAATGAAATCCTGCGCTGCCAGACTGCCAAGGCAAAAGGTTCGTCATTTGACATCGCTGACTGGACTAAGGCTTCCAAGTACACCGATGATTCTGCCCTCAATACCTTCAAGGAAGAGTACAAAAACGATATGGCTAGCTACAAGGAGCAGCTTGATGAGAAAGTAGAGACCTGGTTCTACAACTATGCTCCTACTACTCAGAATAAGCCTGCTTCTGACTGGACTACCGATACATTGAAGTCGCAGCACGCTGGCGACCTGTTCTACAATACGTCTAATGGCTACACATACCGTTGGACGGGTACGGCATGGGCGAGAATCAAGGATAACGACATCAACACTGCTATGACCGCAGCAAGCAAGGCGCAGGACACGGCAGATGGAAAGCGTACCGTTTTCACCTCTCAGCCTACTGTTCCTTATGACGAGGGCGATTTATGGGCTAGCGGCGGAGATGATGGCAAGACTTTGATGGTGTGCATAAAGAGTAGAACTACTGGCAGCTTTACATCATCGGAATGGGTGAAGGCAAACGATTCTGACCTCAACGCATTCGCCAAGACCATAGAGGAGAGCTTGACGGGAATACAAGACCAGCTCGACAAGAAGGCTGAGACTTGGTATCAGTCAACCGACCCGAGCACATCCTGGACTACCGATGATGCCAAGAAGAAGCACAAGGGCGACTTGTGGTATAACACAAGCAACAACCAGACTTTCTTCTGGAATGGTACGAAATGGGATAAGCAGGACGTACCTACCGAGGTTTTCGACAAGATAGATGGCAAATCCAGTATCTATGTAAGCAAGCCTGCATCCTATGAGGAACGTGACCTCTGGATTTTGGAAGCAGCATATACCCTCGGTGGTGTTGCATATTCCAAGGGCGAGCTTGTCGTGGCAACCAAGAGCAATGCTTCATTCAGCGCAGCCGATTGGACTAAGAAAGTGAAGTACACAGACGATACTGTAGCGAACGCAGCAAAGAAGGCAGCGGAAGAGGCGAAGAAGGCGGCAGATACCGCACAGACGAATGTTACGAATCTCGGCAAGACCGTTACAAGCAACAAGAAGGCATTCGATAATTATGTTACGGATGGCTATCTAGAGCCTTCTGAGATTGCGGCTATGGCGCAGGATTCCAAGCGACTAGAAGATGCTTTTGCAGCCGCCGAGAAATCTTACACTGAGGTGAAGGAAGCTGCGGTACTGAAGGACACCAAGGAACTCACTGACCTCAACACTGCTTTCGCTACCCTCACGACTGCCAAGACGGAACTCGTTACGTATCTCTCAGATATTTCGGCAAGATACAATGCGGCTAATACTGAGAAAAAGGCTACCATCGTTTCAGCCGTAGGAACGAAGTTCACCAACTTCCAGTCAGCATACAGCGCATTTTATGACAAATTGGGTTTGGCAAACGCCTATATCACTAGCAAGATATATGGCGACTTGAAGCAGAATATTACCGACCTTGCAGGCTACAAGTATATCAAGGACGCACTCGGTCAGACAACAGATATTGATGGCGGTCTTGTAATGACAACACTCCTTGCTTTGAGAGACGCAGACGGAAACGTTCAGAGTGGTATCAACGGAGCGATAGACACGAACAGAGGAAAGAAGAGCATCGCAACTTGGTGGGGTGGTCAGATGGTGGATAAGGACTACAATAGCGGAAGCCTTACTCCTGCTACTTCCCTCGTTCGCTTTGACGGTTCGGGCTATCTCGCAAATGGTGCAATCTGGTGGGACGTGGACGGAAAGGTTCACGCTGACCCTACATCATTTATCATCAGCGAGAAGAATCTTGGCGCATACCTTGCATTCTTTGAGCCTACATGGAAGAGCGGTAGCAATGGCACTAACATAAAAGACCTTGTGGCTTTGACTCCACAAGCTCCTTTCAAGACGCTCTCCGTTAGTAACGATTTGTCCGTGGAGGGAAAACTTAAGATTGGTAGCATTACCCTCAGCGTGGTAAATGGCGCATTGAAGATTGATGGCAATGTGTATTCCACAGGTGGCATGAGCGCATACGGCGAGGGCACTAGCAATGGTGGTGGCTTGAACGGAAGCATCGTTCCTTTCGACAAGGCTAAGTCCTTGACGGCACAAAACGAGGGAACGGAGATTGCTTCAGCTTGGTCTATCAAGAAGCTCTATGATATGATTAACAGCATTGATGTCACAGGACAGCTGACTGACTACTTGAAGAAGACGGAAGCATCTACCTTGTATCAGCCAAAGGGGAACTATCTCACCTCCCACCAAGACATCAGCGGAAAGAGTGACAAGACACATACGCACAGCGTGAAGATTAATGGTGTCACGAAGACCATAGCAGCCACAGGTGGAACAGCCGTTGACTTGGGAACTTACCTTACTTCTCATCAGTCCTTGGCTGCTTACTTGAAGTCTGCCGATGCGGAGAAGACCTATAGCAAGTTGGGACATACCCACGCATTCAGCGAGATTACGGGAAAGCCAACAACACTTGCTGGCTATGGAGTCACCGATGGAGTCAATGCGGTATCGGTCACAGGCAATGGGAACGCCGTTACTAGCGCAAGCATAGACGGTCACACCTTGACTTTGACAAAGGGAAGCACATTCTCCCTCAGCGGTCACACCCATACCTTCGCTAGCTTGACCTCAAAGCCAACTACAATCGCAGGATATGGCATCACGGACGCTTATACCAAGGCGCAAGTGGACTCGACCATTGCTAAGTATCTCCCTCTTGCAGGAGGAACGATAACAGGTGCGCTTACCGTCAACGGCATCGCTACCTTCAAGAGCAAGGTTGCCATTGGCGACATCTACATCATCAATGATGGAAGCGGCAATCTCTACGTTCAGAAGACGGACGGAAAGACCGCCGCCAACTTCTATGCGACAGGCGGTATCACAGCATACGGAGCAGGAACGTCAACATCAGGTGGTGGCGGATTGAATGCAAGCGTAATCAGCTATGCGAGAATCATAGAGGGAAGCTATACGGATGCAGACTTGACTAGTATCCCGAACGCCTATGCTATCAAGGCTCTCAGCAGCCGAATTGACAACATAGCCACAGAACTTGGCGGTCTGAGCCTATCTTGGAATAACATTACGGGTAAACCATCAACGTTTGCACCTAGTGCGCACACCCATAAGTGGGCGGAAATCACTGACCGCATCACGAAGGTAAGCCAGCTTACTAATGATAAAGGATATCTGACTGCCCATCAGTCTCTCGCAAGCTATTATACCAAAGCGGAGATTGATGCAAAGGGCTATACCACAAACAAGGGTACTGTTACATCTGTAGCACTTACTCTTCCTACTGGTTTGACTTGTGCAACAAAGACTATCACAACAAGCGGTACGTTTGCTATTAGTCTTGCTTCGGGTTATTCTATACCGACAACGGCAAAGCAGACGGCTTGGGATGGTGCGGTATCAGCAAAGCATACTCATAGCAATAAGTCTGTACTGGACGGCATTACATCAACGAAGGTAACTCGTTGGGATAGTGCCTATGACTGGTACGTCCTTATGACTACTGACGAGGAGACTGCGGACGGTGTTATCAATAAGTGGAACGAGGTGGTTAGCTTCCTCGCAAATATTGCGCAGACGAATACTTTGAGCGGTATTGTTGACGGAATCAATAAGTCAATTTCTGATGAGGTGACAAGAGCGAAAAAGGCAGAAGGGGTAAACGCTTCGGGCATATCCACCAATAAGACGAATATCACTACTTTGCAGGGCTACTTTACAAGCGGTTCAGCGAAAAAGGCTCTCCAGCTCACGAATGCTCGCAAGCTTTGGGGTAACTCGTTTAACGGTACTGCCGATATTAACGGAAGTATCATCGTGCCTGATGGAAAGTATATCTCCATCGGCAACATAAAGATGGAGTATGATGCAACCAATAAGGCGTTGAAGATTACGAACACTACGACTAACGAGGTGGCAAACCTCTATACTAGTGGTGGTGTTTCTGCCTATGGTGTTGGGACATCATCATCCAGTGGAGGCGGCTTGAACGGCAGTGTGAAGAGCTATGCAGATGCCTTGAAGCTTACATCAGAATCGCTGAGTGAGATTGCCTCTGCCTACTCCATCAAGGCTCTTGATTCTCGTATCTCCAGCCTAGAAGGAGGCTCGGCTATGAACGTTAGTGTTAGCGGTAGTGGAAACGCAGTGACAGCCATCAGTAAGAGCGGAACGACTATCATCGTGACAAAGGGAACAACGTTCTTGACTTCACATCAGAGCCTTGCGAGCTACCTTACTAAGACTGACGCTGCCAGCTTGTATCAACCGAAGGGAAACTACCTTACCGCACACCAATCGCTCGATGGTTACGTGAATGCGATAGCAGTTAGCGGAAGTGGAAATGCCGTTACTGCCGTTACAAAGAGCGGCAAGACCATCACCTTCACGAAGGGTGCTACATATCTCACCTCGCATCAGAGTTTAAGTAATTATTACACCAAGAGTAGTGTAGATTCTCTTCTTAATGGTAAGTCTGCTACTACTCATACACATAGTGTAAAGATTAACGGTATCACTAAAACCATTGCGGCTAGTGGTGGAGATGCTGTAGATTTGGGAACTTATCTCACAACACATCAAAGTCTCGCAGCTTATGCAACTCAGAATTGGGTTAAAAATGAAGCTACTGCTCATAACGCAGATATGGTAGATAATTATCACGCTAGTGGTTTGTTTACTGGTTTCAGTATTTCTGATGTTGCAAACAAGGTTACTATTAGTATTGGTGGAACTTCTAAAGCACTGAATTTAGTAAGAGCTTTTCCTAGTGGTGTTGGAAACAATTTTAACGATATTGCAACACACGGGAATAGTATGGGTATGTCTAATATTGCAGCACCTTATGCTAGTTCTACTGCTAACTATCAAACGCTGAATGGTTATGTTAATCCTAATGGACAAACTGGTTGGCATCATTATATTAATCTGTCTTATACTGACAGTAATAATACGGCAACTTCTCCTAATATGTGTCAAACTCAGTTTGCTATAAAAGCTGGCACTACTGAAGTTTATGTCCGTTCTAGAGATGGAGGCAAGATAAGCAATAGTGATGCTTGGGCTGCTCCTTGGGTAAGACTTGCTAGAGTTACTGACAATGTAGCATCTGCATCAAAAGTTGCTAATGCTCTTTCTTGGAGCGGTTACAGTAGTGGTTCTTATAATGGTTCTGCTGCAAAGTCTATTAGTATTCCAAACAATACTAATCAGCTTACTAATGGAGCAGGGTTCATTACAGCTTCTGCTAGTATTAGCGGTAATGCTGGAAGTGCTACTAAGTTACAGAACTCTAGAACTATAAACGGAACATCGTTTAATGGTACTGCCAACATAGTAACTTCTTATTGGGGAACAACAAGAAAGCTTTGGGGCAATAGCGTGAATGGTAATGCTGATGTAAATGGCAGTATAACTATTGCTAATACTGATGGTGTTTATGTGCAAATTGGTGATGTCAGATTAGTTTATGATAAAGCTAATACTGCCATTAAAGTAGTTAAGTCTGATGGTACAACCGCAGCTAACTTCTATGCTACTGGTGGCATTACCGCCTATGGTGAAGGTAGTGGCTCGTCAGGTGGTGGCGGCTTGAACGGCAGTGTGAAGAGTTATTCAGATGCCTTGAAGCTTGCGTCTGAATCTCTGAGTGAGATAGCATCTGCCTACTCTATCAAGCAGCTCTCTACTAGAATCACGTCACTGGAAGGTGGCAGTGCTACATCAATATCCGTATCGGGCGGTGGTAATGCGGTTACGTCTGTTACTAAAAATGGCACTACTATCAGCGTAGTTAAAGGCAGTACGTTCTTAACTAGTCATCAGTCACTCTCGGCATATCTAAAGACCGAAAATGCAAACAACACGTTCTTGAAGTTGAGCGGAGGAACAATAAGTAATGACTTGATTGTAAATGGTTCTATAAAAACGACTAAATTATATCTGCCAAGTATTGGTGATGGATATATAGTCTCAGGAGTAAAAGATACTAATGGTAGTGATTTTGCAAGTGTTAATTGCATTTTAAAGAATTGGAACTCTCTTGGAATATCTTCTTATGATGATATTATTAGAATTGTATTCAATAGTAGAGCTGGAGACATATACCTTAGGGGCAAACTGAGTGCGGCAAGTCTATCAGGTAATCTTAGCTGGAGTTATATTACAGACAGACCTAGCAGTTATACTCCTAGTGCGCACACCCATAAGTGGGCGGAAATCACTGACCGCATCACGAAGGTAAGCCAGCTTACCAATGATAGAGGATATCTGACTGCTCATCAGTCCTTGGCTGCTTACTTGAAGTCTGCCGATGCGGAGAAGACCTATAGCAAGTTGGGACATACCCACGCATTCAGCGAGATTACGGGAAAGCCAACCACTTTGTCGGGATTTGGCATTACGGATGGCTTGCGCTCGGTTACTCATCCAAGTGGAAGCAATGTGTTCGTGACTGGCATATCCACCAGTGGAACAGCCATCACCTACACCAAGAGCTACACGAAGAAGAGCCTTTCTGCGGTGGGCACTTCGGGATGGACTAACGCATCGATTGATGGCAACATCATTCCTGACATGAGCTTCATAGCTTACTGGAACGGAGCATATAGTGGCACAAGTTCAAACCTCGCCTATTGCAACAAGGGTGCTTTCGGCTCGTTTGCAATCAAGAACAGCCTTGCCTTCTCAGAACTCACAAGCAAGCCGACAACGATAAGTGGGTATGGCATTACTGATGCTTATACGAAGTCACAGGTGGATGCCATCGCCGCAAAGTACTTGCCTTTGACAGGTGGAACGCTCACAGGTCAGCTTAAGATTGTGGCAAGCGCATTGAATGGTGCTTACAATGGATTGCTCATTGGCGATGATTGCTACATTGGTGATTGTAACTTAGGCAACACTATCGGCTTGATGGGCGTTGGCAACAACAACGCAGGAATGGTGAAGTTCGGCAAGGGAGGTATGCAATTCGGTTACAACGGCTCGAATCACATAGCTTCGACTACCGCACAATGGACAAACCTCAATGCGGATTTGCTCGATGGTTGGCACAAAAACAACATCGTATGGTCGGGAGCGGTAAACAGCAACACCGCAAACCTTTCCCACTATTGGGCGAAGTTGTTTGACATTACCGTCACAGACAACCGATATGATGATAGAAGTTTCACGTTCCTCTTCTCCAACGGATATAACGATACCTATTCGGTTGTCGTGTTGAGAATCCGTCAGAATGGAGCGAAGGACTCTGGGGCATACAACTTTAACATATCCTTGCGTGAGTTGGTTGGAAACATGTCTTCAAGGTTGCGTGTGTACTACAACAATGCAACTGGTAATGTTCAACTTTGGGGAAATTGCCAAGGTCAATATGGAAGTCTGTCTTACACAATCATCAAGAAGACAGGACGCACGTCTGCCGATTTCACAAGCCAAGGAACTTTGGTGACAAATACATCGTTCTCTGCGGCTCAAAGCTTGCCAGCAACCACAGGGGATAGCCATTACACCTTGCTTGATGGTGCTACGAGAATTGGCATCGTGAAGCAAGCAGACCAACTTGTAACGGCACGCTCGCTATGGGGTCAGTCCTTCAACGGAACAGCAAACGTGAGCGGCAACATGACAGGTGTCGGCGACATGACCTTGGACGCAGGGGCAAGGATAAAGCACGGTTCGGGCAACCTTTACATCGGAAACTCGGACAACTCCAACTGGATAGGTGTTCAAGACATCTGTAGCCAGTCCTCCATCGGAGATGGCAACTGGAGCTTGCGAACGAGCGGAGCTGCGCATTTCAAGGACACGACAATCAACGGAACGGCGACTATTAAGGATTTACTTAGCCTCGTTGACGGCTCGCACAAAGGCTTGAAGATGGGAAGCACGTATATCTCATCCCTCGATGGTGAAGTTATCTTGCAAGGCAACACAGCCCTCCGATTCGGAAATGATGCATGGGACTACAACCAGTGGGCGGGTCTTAAGTACGACCATAGCAGCAAGACCGTTTACCTCGGCATTGCCGATGGAAGCATATTCAAGGCGAACAGTGCCCAAAGTGGGGGTGTCATCAACCTTAAGCAAGGAATAAGCTCCGTCTATACTCCAGCATTGTACGCTGGCGGCGACATTTATCACACAGGTGTATATAGAATGCTATGGAAGAATAGCAAAGCATCAAAGTATCTGAATGTGATGAACATATCGCAGGATGATAATGGCATTCTCACCATAGGCTACGGAAACTTCTCCAACAACAAGAATGTGGTACTTGAAGGCTATAACCTTAACTTTCGAGTTGGCAACGATAGCGGAATGAAGTCCATGTGGCTTAATTACAACAATGGCAATCCTGTGCTGAGTTTGGATGGTAATTTCTATGCCACTGGCGGTATTACGGCTTACAAGAGTTCCGATGAACGCTTGAAGCATGACATACACGGCGTTGACAGCTTGGCTATCATCAAGGCGATGGGTGGCACGGTTGCATTCCGATACAATGCCGACAACAAGGATAGCATCGGTTGGATTGCCCAAAGGGTTCTTCACAACACCTTCATGCAAGACCTTGTGGAGAAAGACTACAAGGGCTTCCTCAAAATCAACTATTGGTCTCCAAAGCTGATTGCCGTTGCCTTCGGTGCTATCGAGCAGGTGGGCGATGAGGTCAGCAGGTTGAAGGCTCGGGTGGTCTTCCTCGAATCAGAGGTTCAGCGATTGAGTGGAAAGCAGGGCAGCAGTGACAAGAAGAGATTAGATAACAAGAATATTAATTTATTAAATTAGTTAAGAAAATGGAGAATTTAAAGATTAACAAGAAGAGTGAACAGACAACCGCCACTTATACCAAGGGCGGCTATCGAGTAGAGATCACCTACAATGTTGACAAGACGGGTGGCAACATCGAGAGCATCAATATGAGTATCTACGCAGATGCCAATGGTAACTATCTCTGCAATGCGAACGCAAGCTACAACGGCAGCGAGCTGACCTACAACATCAGCGGCATCCCTCAGAGCAAGCTCAGTGAGGTATCAGCATTGATTGAGGAGGTTAATTCCGCTATCGCCGCTAATATGGCAAGCGAGGCATCAGAGTAAGTATTAACGCAGGGTGGCTCTTATAGAGCTGCCTTGCCTAGTGTTTTAAGTTTTAAAGATTAAGCGTATGTTAGTAAACGGAAAAATCACCGCTCCTGTTAGCATTGATGATGTTAAACGAGCTCTTGGAGAGAGTAGCGATGACCTTGCTACTCTCTGTAATAATGATGGTATTGTTCCTTGGTCTAGATGTAAACCGATTGCTTATTCACAACCATTTACTGATATTCCTCCAGTACGAGAAGATAGAACAATTAATGTTACATCCTATTATGGAGCTCCTTGTATTGTAAGATGTGGAATATTAGTTCCAGAAATTAAATATGACGTTAATAATTTTAATGCTATTTTTGATATTGCTGAACGGCTTGATTCTGATAATACTTGGGGTAATCGATTTGCTCCTTCTGCTACATATAATGGTTATCACCTTCATGGTGGTACTTCTGAACCATATCGTCTTGGTGATTTTAGAAATTATTGTAATAATGCTTCAAAAACATTTGCAATAAATACTCCAAATAAAACAATACATAAAATATATAATACAGAAAGAACTATGAGTGTTGTTTTATATGAAGATATGTCTACTGATGATCATGGTTATAGTGTATTGTTAGAAAACATGTTTCAAAACTTATATGAGTATTGGAGTTTATATTTGTGTGTTAGATATGGTACAGATAAAAATTGTAGTTTGATAAAAGTTTCTAATGTAAATAAAAATGAATATTATGTTTATGCAAAAGGAGATGTTGTTTTTACAAATGATGATGTATATATAGTTCCATGTCTTATACCTGATAAATATGAAGCAGGACTTAGTATAGTAATACTAGATTCTCCTGGTAGAATACTTTGGGAATATAAGCCACGTGTTATTAATATTTATAAAATAAAAAGTGGAAATCAAGATTGGGAAATTATGGATGATGTTATAAACATCGAAAATAATGAAATAATGCTTCTTGTTGAAATATCAAAAACTAGTAGTAGTAAAACATTTGCTAATGGACAGTTTAAATGTATTGCTCATTATATTAATGATACTAAAACAGTTATATCTTATGGTGATATAACTAATAGTATTGGTCAAAAGATTAATGTTTTTACTGTACCAGTCGGAAATGAAAATGATAAAGTTCAATGTTATCTTAAATTTACAGGCGTACATGAAAATCCTAAAATAGGAACTAATATTTATTTTGATTTTGAGTGGTATGATGATGATACTTATAAATGGAATAGAGTAAATGGTTATTGCTATGGTATAGTAAGAAACTAAATTATAAATGTAAATTAGTAAATTATTACAATTATGGAAATTAAAGTAACTAAAATTGTAAGTATGACTTCTAATGTAGAAGCTACTGTAAATGAACTTAGTATTAACGCTAATGTTCGAGTTCGTAACAATGATGCTATCGAAGGTGTAGATAGTGGTAGTGTAACTGATAGTACTGGTAATCAACTAGCTAGTTTTAGTTATTACGGACGTAACAATCTCAATATTAATTATAACAATATTGAGAATGGTAATGTCGCTACTGTTAGTACTATTGTTAATGATTTCATTAAAGAACTAGAGAAAAATCCTTCTCTTGTAAGTATTGTAAATACTAATGAAATCTAAGTAATGCTGTGAAGTCAAACAAAATAGTAATGGTCTAAATAATTTTTGTTAAATCCTTGCTAATATACTGAAAAGATAGTACCTTTGCAAGGTAATTAATAATTAAAGATTAAGTACTTATGAAGAAGATTAAGACAATCGAGGCTGTTGCAGCCTACAGAACATTGAAGGCATTGAAGACATCATCAATGAGCGATGATGCCGCCTTGCGAGTATGGAAGAATATGAAGGCTCTGCGCCACGTAGCCGATACCTACGACAAGGATGTGGAGGAAGCACAGGAGAGCTTGAAGGACGATAAGTTCGATGAGATGCAGCGCAAGCTCCAGGAGTGTCAGCAGCTTGAGCAGAAGCACGCCGATGAGGGCTACGAATACACCAAGGAGGATTCCGCCAAGTTTGCGGAGGTCAATGAGTATTTCTTCAATCAGAAGCAGAAGACCGAGAAGTACTTCTCAGACCTTGCCAATGCCGAGGTAGAGGTAGCCATCGAGGCAGTTGACGAGAAGG
>ERZ1034917.380-NODE-380-length-41791-cov-28.327918_pt1 | contig 41791 bp, 73 predicted proteins | sample MGYA00520605_ERZ1034917 | MGnify/ENA primary metagenome ERZ1034917 (study PRJEB33766, sample SAMN09781784) | gut metagenome | biome: gut microbiome | host: Homo sapiens | place: Madagascar | study: EMG produced TPA metagenomics assembly of the PRJNA485056 data... | reverse complement strand
ATTATATATTATTATATACTATGCGCATTTTTGGCAAAATGCACGTTGTCTGCTTATAAAAAATTGCACCAAGGATGAACCAAAAAAAGAGAGCCATGGACTTGCGCACTGTCCATGGCTTTTTGTTACTCCTCTTTTTTCTGTTCGGCTTCCTGTTCCTCAAGCAGTGCATCCATGATTTTCTGGATCACATCCCAGTCTGCCGGGTCAAGCTTTGAAAAAGCTTTTATAAACCGCTTCATGGTCGGGTTGCTGTCGTCGCTGATAAGATATCCCATGAATTCTGCGATCTCTTCATCGCGTGACCGCTTGACGAACATCTCGCCATCTCCGGTGCGGAGCCAGGTCTCGCTTACATTGAACTTTTCACACATTAAAGCAATTGCAGCATCGCTTGGAATGCTTTTGCCCATTTCGTATGTGGCAACAGTGTTTCGTTTTAAATGCAGCTTGTCTGCAAAAGCTTGTTGCGTAAGATTCATTTTAGTTCGCAATTCTTTTATGCGTTCATTCACATTATCACCTCCTCAAAAACATTATAAAACAAAATGTTGAAAAAATCAACAAAAACATATTGACAAATGTTTTATACTGACATATAATTGTTTTAGAATCAACAGATAGAAAGGAGAGGCGAAAAGATGTTCTGGCGATTAAAGGAATACATCATAAGAAAAATCGGAAAGCTCAAGCATGAGGTTGATTTAGAAGCCCATGCACGTGATCGGCTTTACTGGATGGATTTGCGACAGAGAGGAATGAAAAACGACATCGAAAAATTACAGGAAGAAGTAGAGGAGCTAAAAAAAGCCCGGCACGATGATTAAACTTTAGTTTTTATAGTTCCTGATTAAGTGACATTTGTTTACCCCATCTTCCGTTCCATCACATCCTATTTCGGAACGGAGCGGGCAACTATGAGAGATATCAACGTTGGCACCGTTTATCTGCTCATAGTGATGGGTAATTGTTACTTCTCGTTTATTACGAGGACAGTTAGTGGTTTCTTTTTCAAACATGTGTTACTCCATTTCCTGCCGGGCTTTTAAAGGGTAACACTGTGAGAAAATTATTTCAAGAGTACAAACAGAAAGGAGAAACGAGGATGGGAAATGAGGAAATATACGCTACCGAACAATTCGTAAACTCTCGTCAAGTGGAAGTATCTTTTTCAGTGTTCGATGACGATTGGTACTTAATTCGACAGTCAGAGACTTGGAAGCGACTCGAAAATTTTCTTGAGGAAACAAAAAATAAACATAACCAGATGTCCCTGACAGAGAGGGTAAATTTGTTGGAATCGGGCAAAAATAGGAAGAAAATGTAAGTGAAGGAAGTGAAAGAATGAGCGAGAAAGAAAAGGAAAAAGCAAAGAAAATTAGCAAAACAGTAGAAAAGCTTGATCCTAAGAATTTGTCTTATGTCGCTGGATTAGCAGACGGCATGGCAATCATGAAGGAGAGCATGAGACAGGAGGTGGAAGAACAGCATGATTAAATCAGCAAGCAACCGGGTCCTGCCGGCGGATGCGGCAAAAGAGATCGGATGCTGCCCGGAGTTCCTGCGGCGGCAGATGAGAGCCGGCGCATGGAATCTCGGAGAGGTAGTAAAACCGGAAAGAGGAGAGGGCAAATGCCAGTATTTCATCTTCCGGGATAAGCTAGACAAATTTCTGAAGGGAGGGAAAGAGGAATGAAGAAGTTATCACAGATCTTGATGGCTTCCGGTGGAATCATCACAGTACTTGGGTCTATGTGCGATGCGGACGGTATATACTTTAACTATCTGATCGCCGCAATGTTTGCCGGTCTGTTGCTGGTGGCAATCGGCATGATCCTGTACTGGGTATGGGAAGCAAGGGAAGAAGCCAGAAGACGGGACATCATGAGGATGAGAAGGAGAGCAAGAGATGAGCGAGCCGACAGGAAAAGGGCATAAAAATAGCACCGGTTCTCGTTAAAGAATACTGCGGTGCTATTCAACGTAGAAACACATAAGTATTTCTGCATTCATTGTAACATGGAAATGATATTTAGGAAAGAGTGAAATTATGATTTACAGAAAATGCGAAGCCTGCAGGTGCAGCCTGGATCCCGGGGAAGGGAAGCTCTGCGAAGAATGCAAAGAGGAAGAACAGGAGAAACGGACGCGAGAGAAAGCATTGAAAAACATGATTTTATGTAAGGATTATTATCAGATGAGTTTGGAGGAATTTATAAGATGAATATCACAAAAATCAAAATTAAAAATCTTTTTGGAATCAGAGAGTATGAAGCAGACGGAACATCAGTGGAGTTGTCTGGAAGAAACGGAACGGGAAAGAGTTCTGTTCTGGATGCAATTAAGTATGCACTGACGAATAAAAGTGACCGCGAGTACATCGTACATAAAGGAGAATCAGAGGGCGAAATCATTGTTGAGACAGACACGGGGATTTCCATTGATCGTAAGGTCAGAACAGGAAAAGCACCTTATAAGTCGGTAAAAAGAGACGGCTTAGAAGTGGGAAGTCCGGAAGCTTTTCTGAAAGAATTATTTACACCATTGCAATTGAACCCAATCGAATTTATGAACATGGATAAAAAACAGCAGAATGCCATTATTTTAGACATGATCGAGTATCCGTGGGACATGAATAAAATCAAGGAATGGTTTGGAGAAATTCCAGCATGGGTTTCCTACGATCAGAACATTCTCTCTGTGCTGAATGATATCCAGGCAGAAAACGGCGATTATTATCAGAACCGCCGCAATATTGACCGTGATATAAGAAATAAGAAAGCATTTGTCGAGGAAATCGCTGCCAGCATTCCAGTCGGATATGATGTTGCAAAATGGGAGAGCATGAGTGCCGGAGATATTTACAGACAGATTGAGCGGTTGCAGAGAGAAAACCAGACGATTGAAAAAGCAAAAATGTTAATGGAAAGCAGAGATAATAAAATTAGAAAATTTGATGCTGACAGAGAGATTGAGATTGCAGCACTTGACCGGGAGATCAGTAACCGTGCAAACCAGATTGATAAATCAATCACGTCATTAAATGCACAGATCAGGGAATATGAGAAAGAAAAAGAACAGCTTGTATCCAAGAAGCGGGACAAGATGGAAGTGATTGAGCAGACCTATAAGGCGAATGTGGCACGTTTTGATGCAGAAGTAGCTGAGTACGCTGAATATGCAGACAGACAGCCGAGAGATTTTTCGGATCTGCAGAATGAAGCCAAGACTATCGAAGAGATGCAGAGCCACATTAACGAATATAAGAGGATGATCGGATTGCAGGAAGAAATTGCAGAAATGAAAGAGCAGTCACAGAATCTCACAGATAAGATCGAGAAAGCAAGAACACTTCCGGGAGAAATCCTCGCCAACTGCACAATCCCAATTGAGGGGCTTACTGTTGAAAATGGAATTCCTCTTATTAACGGACTTCCTGTATCGAATCTGTCAGAGGGAGAAAAGCTTGATTTATGCATTGATGTTGCTTTGCAGAATCCGAACGGTCTTAACATCATCCTTATTGATGGAGTGGAGAAATTGGCAACGGACCTTAGAGAAAAGCTTTATGCGAAATGCAAAGAAAAAGGTTTACAGTTCATTGCTACCAGGACGACTGATGAAGATGCAATGACAGTAGTTGAGTTATAGGAGGACATACTATGGAAAACACAGAGATCATGACGGCAGAACCAAATACACAGCTTTCATCAAATGTTTTTTCTGATCCGGAAGCTTTTCAGAATTTATTTAATATTGGGAAGATGTTCGCATCATCTTCCCTGGTACCGCAGGCATATCAGAATAAACCAATGGACTGCACGATTGCGGTTGATATGGCAAACCGCATGGGAGTTAGTCCGATGATGGTTATGCAGAACCTGTATGTTGTGCAGGGAAAGCCGCAGTGGAGTGGACAGGCTTGTACATCAATGATTATGGCAAGTGGAAAATTTAAAAATGTCCATCATGTATACACTGGCGAACGAAATACGGATTCTTGGGGATGTTTTTTAACTGCTGAAAAGGTAGATACCGGGGAAATTGTAAATGGTGTTGAAGTGACCATTCAGATGGCAAAAGATGAGGGATGGTATGGAAAAAATGGAAGTAAATGGAAAACCATGCCGGAACTCATGCTTGCCTACCGGGCATCAGCCTTTTTTGCAAGGGTACATATTCCTAATTCTCTTATGGGCTGCTCGGTTGAGGGAGAAGCCGAAGACGTTACAAAGTCGACTGCACCTGTTGTGCCGGATATTTTTTCTGATCCACAGAATGAAAAAGTTATGAAAGAAGCATCGGAGGTATTTGGTAATGTTATTGACTAGCGAGAATTACTATTCAAAGGAAGCTGATCGGGAGTATCTCTCGGTCAGCCAGTATAAAAACTTTATGGGAACTATCGGAAAGCCAGCGTGCGAATCGCAGGCCATGGCAATGCTCAACGGAGAATGGGAGCTTGAAAAGACAACAGCTCTTTTGGTTGGCTCTTATGTGGATTCACATTTTGAGGGAAGTCTTGACTTATTCCGTGCACAGAATCCTGCCATTTTTACAAAATCCGGGGATTTAAAGGCAGATTACAAAAAAGCGGAGGAAATAATCAACCGTATTGAAAGAGATGAAACCTTTATGCAGTTCATGTCCGGAGAAAAGCAGGTCATTATGACGGCTGATATGTTCGGCGCAAAGTGGAAAATCAAGATGGACAGTTACATTGCGGATAAGGCAATTGTGGATCTGAAAGTCATGAGAGAACTGCATAAGGCTGAATATACAAAGGATTTCGGTTACATGGATTTCATTCAGTATTGGGGATATGACATCCAGGGTGCGGTGTATCAAGAGGTTGTTTACAGAAATACAGGAAAGAGGTTACCTTTCTTTATTGCGGCAGCATCAAAGGAAAAAGAAACAGATATTGAATTGATCTGGATCGATGATGAACATCTTCATGAGAAGCTTGTAGAGGTGGAGCAGAACACGCCTAAGATTCTTGCACTGAAATCCGGTGCAGTAGAGCCTATCCGGTGTGAATTATGCGATTATTGCAAGCACACAAAGGTGTTAAAGAAACCTATTCATTATTCAGAGCTATTGGGAGAGGTTTAAATGAAAACAGTTGGGATTGTTACAAAATATAATAATAACTGTATTTTCTGTGGCAGACCTACCACCGATGAACATCATCTTTTGTTTGGCAATGGATTCAGAAAGCTTGCAGAGGAAGATGGAATAAAAGTTCCGGTTTGCGAGTACTGTCACACGAAGAGCCCGATCGCACAGCGTGTCCATGATAATACCACAGCGGAAAAGCTGAGTAAAATTGCCGGACAGCTCGCTTGGGAAAAGCATTGTGTGGCGTCAGGTCATACAGAAGATGAAGCCAGAGAGCTTTTCCGCAAGAGGTATGGACGCAGTTATTTATAGGTTGGAACACCAAACCTGTAAATATGGCTTACAGGTTGAAAGAAACTGTTCATGCAAGAAATAGATTATCACGATTTATGGAAAGCCATGATCCCGGTGCTGATATAGTGCCAGGAGAAAGGAGAAAGTCTTGGAAGAATTAAAGGTTACAGAATATAAAGATATGAGGGTACTGACAACACAGCAGATCGCAGAAGCGTATGGAACAAATACAGATACAATCACAAAAAATTTCAATAGAAACAAAGACAGGTATGTTGAGGGAAAACATTTTGTTTGCTTGGAGGGGGAGGATTTAAAAAATTTTAAAACGACCGGACAAATTGACCTTTCGTTAAAAATTAATAAATTATACCTCTGGACAAAGAAAGGAGCTTTTCTCCATGCAAAATCTTTAAATACAGATACCGCATGGGAAGTATATGACCGTTTGGTTGATTTCTACTTTGACCACAGTAATCTGTTGGATGGAATGTCACCAGAGTTAAAAGCAGCACTGATCGTGGATAAGCGTGTGACCAAGGTTGAGCATCGCATCGATCATATTGAAAATGATATGCCACTGTTCGGAGCAGAATCAGACGAACTTTCCGCGCATGTTAGACGCAAGGCAGTGGAAATGCTCGGCGGTAAGAAATCGGAAGCTTACAGAGACAGTAAAGTACACAAAAAAGTGTTTAGCGATATTTACAATCAGTTAAAACGCGAGTTTGGCATTTACGATGATGAAGGGAAAATGAAAAGTTATAAGGCACTGAAACGTAAAGATCTTGCAGATGCACATGAGTTTGTTGACTGTTACACGCTTCCGGCATACCTGGCAGAGCAGATCAGGGACTGCAATGCACAGATCAGAATGGATGGTGGTGCTGATGGAGTATAAATTTACAATTCCAGGGCGATTGGAAGGGTTGAACAATTATACAATAGCCAATCGCACTAATCCATATAAAGGCGGAAAGGTAAAAAATGATAATGAGAATCACATCATGTGGTGTATCAGACAACAGCTCCGAGGAGTACATATCGAAAATCCGGTACTGATCTATTATCACTGTTTTGAAAAAGACAACAGGAGAGATGGAGACAATATTCTTTCCTGCGCGACAAAGTTCATTCAAGACAGTCTTACAAAAACAAAGGTATTACAGGAAGATAACCGCAGATGTATACCCCATTTTTATCATGATGTTTCTGTAGATAAAGAGAATCCAAGAATTGAGGTCACAATTACAGAGCTTACACCAGAACAGGCAAAAATGAAATTAAAAGACTTGCTTAAGAATCTGGAAACGGGGTGATGGATTGGAAGGAAAGAATAGCTTTGTCATGTACACAGAATACCTGAAACATGTACAGAAACTCAGCATGGAACAGAGAGGGGAGCTCTTTACAGCAATCCTCTGCTATGCTTCCGGAGAAGAAATGCCGGAGCTTGATCTCGCAACTGACATGATTTTTGGTGTGATACAGGAACGGATAGACCGGGACACAGCCCTATATCTGGAAAAGGTTCAGAAGCGTGTGGAAGCCGGAAAGCTTGGCGGCAGACCAAAAGCAAATGGTTTTTCTGAAAAGCATGAGAAAGCAAAAAAAGCAAATGGTTTTTCTGAAAAGCATGAGAAAGCAAAAAAAGCAAATGGTTTTTCTGAAAAGCAAAATAACCCTGATAATGAATATATAAATGATAATGATAATGTAAAAGAAAATATAAATACTTTGGCGGATGCCAAAGCGCTGTTTGAACGTCTGTGGAAGATGTATCCGAACAAAAAGGGAAAAGGACAGGTATCGGATACCCAAAAGAAGCGGCTACTCGTAATCGGAGAAACCACGCTAGTGAAAGCGATCGAACGCTACAGCCTGGAATTGCAGAAGGACGCCGACTGGAGGAAACCACAGTACGGGAGCACCTTTTTCAACAGTGGTTACGTTGATTATCTGGATGAAAACTATTCACCGGGAAAAGATTCAGAAAGAAGGAAAAACAGTTTCAATAACTTCGACCAGCGGCAATACAACTATGACGATCTGGAAAGAAAACTGTTAAACAGCAATTTAGGTGGTGAGTGAATTGGAAAATAAAAAGATTGGGAAAAAGAAGCTGAGACGGCAGCAGAAATATGACGAGATGATAAAGCATCCGAACACAGGAAGCTGCAACTGGCTGAAAGAAAAGCCGTATCAGCTTGTATACAAAGAGAGGTTGGAGCATGGGAAGAGTGACAAACAGGTATGATGTCTATGATAAAAGGGGAAAGCTGTTGGCACATGATATAACGGCACTAGAGTTCGCGGATGCAAACAGGCTGAACCGTAAAACTGTCAGCAACGCTGTATCAAGGAGCTGGGCAGTTGATTATAAATACCGTTTTGTCAGAATCAATGATCCGGTTATAAACAGCGGGAACAGCCATTCCAGTAAAGTCAGCAAAGCATTTGTGGAAGACTGGAGAAGGACGATGGCATTATTTCATGGCTATGATTTTTCAGAGAAGAATGGCATACCGCTGGTTTGTGAAGGAGAGAGAAAATGAGCAACGCATTGAGTAAAGGGAAAAAGAAGAGGCAGCCGTTAGGTTATTCCAAAGATGAGCTGCTTGGAATACAGCAGTATGCCAGAAGGGAGAGCAATACGAACGAGCTGATTGGTGAAGCCCATAGAAATGTACGGCTGATTGCATATCAGGTCCTGCATGATAAGTTTGGATTTGGTCATAAACGGATCGTCCGGGTAGAACAGACCATTGACCAGTATCTTTTGACTGTGGAAGACGAGAGTATCTCCACAGAAAAGCTTGAGTATTACATGAAAACGAAATGTGGAATTAGCGTGAGGGAAGAAGCAAACAAAGTCCCGTTCCGGGAGAGTTTCGCACTGATCGAGAGAAAGGTGGCACCAGCATCCATGCAGAGAGCCGGAAAATATCTGGCAGCAACAGTGTGTAATTATTTCTCACTGCTTGGGGCATGTCTGAAAACACAGTTCAAATTTTCGGCAAAGCAGATCAGGGCAGTCTTTGAGTGGATGAGGTATTACATCAACAGCCTGTCTGGAAAATATCTGGACATGGCTGACGTGGCAAGCGTGCTGTATCACGAATGCAATTACTGTGACAAGCGTTTTATTGGCAGGTTCCGAGAGATTTGAGGTGCTGGCAATGGGAGAGAACATGAGTAGTAGTTATTATAATTGCGAAGATGACGAGAACATCATTTGCCCTTACTGCGGTAAAGAATACGAGCCATCTTATGAAGATACCTATATAGGCAATGAATGTGTTGATTGTTACACAGAAGATACTAACACATTCACTTGCGATAACTGTGGCAAGAAATTCACAATGTATGGCTATCAAGCTGGATGGAAGTATCATACTGAAACGATTGCCGGAGAAGCAACTGAAGAAGAAATTGAAGATTTGTAAGATCAAGAAAGGAAAGGCTATGGAGAATAGATATTTATGTAAAGCAAGACCAGTAGGGACTAGAAAACAGTGGGTAACTGGATTTTATGCAGTCCTTGGAGAAAAGACGGTCATCATCGAAAAAGAACCGGAAAAGTATCATGACATAGAGGCAGGTAAAATCAGTTGTGGAAATGAGATTGTAGAGGTTATACATAAAACCGTCTGCCAGTGTACCGGACTTAAGGACAAGAACGGCAAGTTGATCTGGGAGAATGATGTTGTAAAAGATCTCTTTAGTGACGCATCCGCACCAATTAGATATGGCGGTTATCAAAACTGTTTTGATAGTGCAAAAGCAGAGCATATCGGATTTTATATAGATTGGTCGGGCGAGCACACTAAAAATTACAGAAAAGATTTGGGTTATTGGATTCATATGGTTGATGCAGAGGTTATCGGCAACGTATTTGACGGAGGATTTAATGGTAAAAATTCAAAGAAAGATTGAATTTATCAATGACTGCTATGCAGTTGTAGATTATGGCGAGTTAGAAAAAGCGATTTTGTGGTATTCTAACAAACCGACTGTTTCAAAAAAGCATATATTTATGCACGGAAATTATCCGGCTGTTTCAATAGGGAAAGAGAAAATACATATGCACAGATTGATGATGATGTATTGGTTGAATTGCAAAATTCCAAGAGAATTCGCGGTTCATCACATCAATGAAAACAAGTTGGATTCCAGAAAAGAAAACTTAGCGGTCATACTAAATTCGACGCACATAAGCAAGCATGGAAAAGGGAGAGCCGTGAGTGACAAAGTGAGAAAGCGTATGATTGCATACAATCACACTCGGAAGGGAACCAGACAACCTTTTCATAGAGCGGATATATCTTATGCAGATGTTAAGAAAATGTTGGATAAGGGATATAGCTTAAATATGATTGCAAAAACGCTTGGATGCGATTGGAGCACGGTAAAAGCAAGGGTTGATGATTTAAAGAACAATCCGGAGCTGTTGGAGGCGTAGATATGGCGGAGGATGAAGCACTCGAAAGCGCATTGAAAAAAGTAATAGCACAGGAAAAATCTGATTGGGGATATATAGAAAACTTTGACGTTGACGAAAATTGGGCGGTAAGAACAGCTATTGAACAGGTGCAGCAGTACCGGAAGATTGGTACGGTAGAGGAATGCCGGAAATCAGTGGAAATCTGCAAATCTATGATAGAGAGAAACATCACACCGGAGAACATGCAAGAATACATGAAATTCGAGGATGAGTGCATAAGTGAAGGATTTACATTTAATAGCCTGTTGGAAGCAAGAGAGAAACAGAAAGCACGCAAAACAATAAACGGCTGTTGCCCAAACTGTTGTAATTTTCTTCCAACCAAAGAGCTGACCGGGAAAATTTACTGCATGTATTGTGGGCAGTTGATTCTTGCAAATAGGAAAGTAAAAAAGTATTGCAGTACATGTAAATTTTATGCAACATATGAGGGCATTTGTTGTAATGGAGACAGCGAGTATCGAGCGGGTTTTCGCAACCTTGACGATACATGCGAGAAATGGGAAGAGGTAGAAAACGATGATAATTAAAATATTTGTAGCAATCGGTCTGCTATCTGTATTACTGATTCTGACATTCATTTTTAGCGCACTTCTGGCACATCTGGATGATTCAGACAAACTGGATGAAGACCGGGAGCAGGAAGAGTATCTGGAAAAGTGGAGGAAGAAAAGAGATGGAAGAACTTAAGCCATGCCCGTTTTGCGGAGGAGAAGGGAAAATAAAAGCGGGAAATAAAGAATATATAGGATTTACAATATGGTGCGAATGCGAAAATTGCTATGCTCAAGCAGGTGGATATTGTCCTGATATAAAAAAAGAAGATACCGCAATGGAAAACATTGATTCTTGCAGAAACGAAGCTGTAAAAGCATGGAACAGGAGGGCGAACGATGGGAAGATTGATTGATGCGGATAAATTAAAAACGGATTTAGAAAAAGCAATATCTAAAAATGAAGATATGGATTGCTTAGACTTTTTGCGCGCTGCCTCTGTTATTGATGCGTAGCCGACTGCCTACGACCCGGATAAGGTTGTGGAGCAGTTGGAAGAACGCACAGCATTCCTGAAAGATTGTACGAAGTATGGAAATAAGACAGCAGAGAAGCAGTTAAAATCCTGCGACACTATGATGATGTACGAAGTAGCAGATCTAGTGGATGATTTGACTGACATTGTAAAGGCAGGTGGAGTAGATGGTTAATTTTAACGGGTTTGACAAAGGAGTGATTGGGAAACCGCTTCCGGCGGATTCCACACTGAATAATATGAAAAAATTAAAAGTATGTTGGGTAAGTGCAGGAATATCAAGTTTTATGGCTGGATATTTAGCAGGAGATGTTGATGAATGGATTTACATTGACATTGCAGACCAACACGAGGACAGTATCAGATTTATTAAAGATTGCGAGAAAGCAATTGGAAAAGAGGTTCAGATACTGAAATCAAATGAGTACAGATGCGTAGAGGACTGTGTAAAGACGTTCGGAGGATTCAGAAGTCCAACGAATGGATTCGCACCTTGTACAAACTGGCTCAAGAAACGAGTGAGAAAAGAGTGGGAGGAACGACATAAGGATTGTGAGTTGACCTACATCTGGGGATTCGACCTTAAAGAGAAAAACCGGGCAGAGAGGACGATTGAAGCGAATCCGCAAGCTGCGCACGAATTTCCACTCATTGATAGAAACCTATCGAAAGAAGAGGTACATGGATTGTTTGAACGGACTTTTGATTTTGCCCGACCTTTGATGTATGACCTCGGCTATCCGAACAATAACTGTATCGGATGCATCAAGGGCGGTATGGGATATTGGAATCGGATTCGAAAAGATTTCCCGGAAGTATTCGAAAGTCGGGCGAAGTTGGAAAGAGAAGTCGGTTATTCAATCCTTAAGGACGGAAAAGGGAATCCAGTATATTTGGATGAACTTGATCCGGACAGAGGAAACATGAACACAGAGATTTTCCCGGATTGTGGGATAATGTGCTATTTGGCACAACAGTAGGGGGTGATGGATATCAAGCAAATTGCCGGACAGATTAATTTGTTTGAAGAAAAACCTGTGAACGAGAAAAATGAATGCCTCGGAGAACCTTGTGTGCATTGTGATGTTGAATGGTGTTCAATTGCATGCTTTAAACGAAGAGGTTATCAATGGGATTTATTACACAGATTTATAAAGGGAAGTGATAACAAGCCAATTAGAAGAAGTATAGAAACCAGAATTTGCAAAGAAACAAGATTTGATTGAAAGAAAGGAGCCGAACCTCCGGCCGGGGTAACGATATATCGGGTTCCTAAAAAGAATGATTAACGGAGAATTGATAGTGGACAACTTCGCAGGTGGCGGAGGAGCTTCCACCGGAATTGAAATGGCTACCGGATACAGCGTTGATATTGCAATTAACCATGATCCAGAAGCTATTAAAATGCACAAGGCAAACCACCCGAATACAAAGCACTACTGTGAAAATGTGTGGGCGGTTGATCCTGTCAAGGCTTGCAAAGGACATCCTGTCGGACTTGCATGGTTTCCCCCGGACTGCAAACATTTTTCAAAGGCAAAGGGCGGAAAGCCAAAAGATAAAAACATCAGAGGTCTTGCATGGGTAGCCTTAAGATGGGCGGGGCTTGTAAGACCAAGGGTTATCATGCTTGAGAATGTAGAGGAATTTAAAACATGGGGACCATTAAACAGACGGCATCATCCCATTAAGAACAAGCAGGGAAAGACATTTGAACGGTTTGTCCAGCAGCTTACAAATTTAGGCTATGAGGTACAGTTCAAGGAATTGATCGCCGCCGATTACGGTGCGCCAACCATGCGGAAACGATTTTTTATGATCGCCCGGTGTGATAGCAAGCCAATTGTCTGGCCGGATCCAACACATGCACCTGCAGACAGCGAAGAGGTGAAGAAAGGACTATTAAAGCCATATGTTGGGGCATACACACAGTTGGATTTTTCCTTGCCTTGTCCAAGTATTTTTGATACTTCGGAAGAAATAAAAGAGAAATACGGAATCCGGGCAGTAAGACCACTGGCACAAAAGACGATGGACAGGATAGCCAGAGGATTTATAAAATTCGTTTTGAATAATCCTAAGCCTTTTATCATCCGACACAATCAGCAGTGCCTTATCAGTCCTACATTGATTCAGTACCATTCAGAAACTTCAAAAGATGGAGTAAGAGGACAAACTATAGAAGATCCAATCATGACAGTTGACAGTTCAAATAGATATGGACTGGTCACATCATTCCTGCATAAGTACTATGACGGAGGATATAAAGGTGCTGGGGAAACAGTAGAAAATCCGCTTCCGACAGTGACCGCATGGGATCATAACAGCGTTGTTACTGCGAATCTGATTCAGATGAATAATCATTGCGACGGAAAAGATATCAGACAGCCATTGCCAACAATCACAGCTGGTGACGGACATTTTGGATAGGTCAGAGCATTTCTGATTAAATACTATGGACAGGGAACAGGGCAGGATATCAAAGATCCGCTTGATACAGTCACAGCACAGGATCGCTTTGGACTTGTGACCATCAACGGCACTGATTACCAGATTGTGGATATTGGACTGCGGATGTTGGAACCAAGAGAGCTGTATGGCTGCCAGGGATTCCCAGACGATTACATAATCGACCATGACTATACAGGAAAGACATACCCGAGAAGTGAACAGGTGCGAAGGTGTGGCAATGCAGTGTGTCCGCCGATTCCTGCAGCATTGGTAAAAGCAAATTTGCCGGAACTGTGCGTTGCTCAACGAATGCCGAATATACAGATTGAAGCAGAGCAGACCGGTCAACTCAGATTTGCTTAATCCGCAGTTGAGTTGGGATCGAGTTAAGTCGAGTTAGAATTGAGTTAAAACAAGAATTAGCACAAGATATGTGAGTTAAATTAGAATTTAGGAGAAAAGGATGGCACATAAAGAGAGATACTGCGCTTACTGGCATTGCAGCAGAACAGGCGGAACGGAATGCTGGAACTGGGGCGGAAAATTTGCAGGGGGAAAATGTCCCCAAAGTGACTCTTGCGAGCATTGGAGAACATGTGAAATTTGCAATGGAGTAATGGGGCAGTGCAAGAAAAAACAAAGAATTAAAAGTAATCTAAACTGAAAGAGAGGTAGTATATGAAAGAATTCCCGATTATGACGAAAAAGGGCAAAAAATATATTCCCTACGATACCATCAAACCGCATGAAGAACAGGCATTAAAAAATCACTGTGGTCAGACATTAGACAGATTAGCAGCCAGAGGAGGTCTGTCTTGGGCGGAAGCCTATGCTGTTCTAACAGACAGCAAATTCCCTTATGGAGATACATATATTTCGGAAGAATTTTACGAGAAAAAGGTAAAAGAGATAGTGTCGAATACGGAGGTAAACTGAACTTTAGAGGAGAAAGAGAGGTAACACATGGAACCAGTGAATTTCGAACAGGCAAATCGCAGATACGTAAAAGACGGATGTGACGATCTTCCGGTATACGAATGTCACAACGACCAGTTCAACGCAAAAGAGTGTATCTCATGTTGGGAGCTGTCAAACAAAGAGATAGCGATCATGCTGAGACAGATCTGTGAAGGGAAAAGACCGGCAGTGTATTTATCTGTACTGGATGGACAGCCGCCGGTAGGATTGTGGATCCGGAATGACTGATTGATTAAAAATATGTAAAAATCATGCACGCATGGCATAAAAACAGTATTTTATTAAAAATATATATGGTATAATGTTGTAAGGAACTTAGGCATCACGCATGGGGAGATTTTTAAAATGAGTAGAGAGGAAACGTTAGAGATATGCACACGCATAGACAATTACCTGGGCGATAAAATAGCAGAATCAATTTTAAATAATATCTCATATGACAAAATGGAGGCACGCTATGGGATCATGCCGATTTCACGCACGCATTTTTACAGAAAAAAGAAAAGGGCATTAAGGATGCTCAACAGCCGGAGCATATACGAAGAAGAAAGCAACGGACAGCTACGCATGATGCTTTGATTCACGCATAGACCACGCATATTATTTAAAATGCACGCATAGCGCACGCATGGCACGCATATACAAGTTTTTCTCACGCATAGGATAAAATATAGCACGCACGCATAAAAATGGATGTATTGGAAAAATATGAAAGGCAGATGCTGGATATAAAAATAAAAATCCGTACACAAAAAAGCCGCCGGCAGTGATCCGGCGGTCATCCTCTGCGGCGGCTATTATGCTTTTTTATATCCGTTTTCGGTGGCGTACTTTTCGAGATCCTCCAGCGTTTCGAACGTTGCCACGATTCCGCCGAATCCTTTTGTGATTCGGTCAATGGTGTACATGCCGCAACCATATAAACACGCATAAAACATCATTTTTCCTTTTTTTAATAAAAATAATTTTCTCATTCTTAATCCCTCCATATTTCAAACTTTTCCGGCTGTTCCGGGTAAAAGCAAGCCGGGGAATCGAACCCCGGAAAATGCCGCCGCTTGCCTATGCGTATATTGTCCCTATGTTTTTAAATCTCCACATAGCAACCGCTAAATCTTGGGCGCTACTGATCCAATAAGTAGGCTTATATGTGTATTTATCGCCTTTTTCTTTTTCAAATTCCGCAAGAGTCCACCACACGCCATCATAGTGTATAATATGTACAGTTTTTTCATCATTGTCAGCGATTGCGTGACCGCTATACTTTTCTTTGTTTGACAATACCATTTCGGCAATCGGTAGAAGCGCCTGTGACGCTTCTTTGAAAATTCCATATTCATATTGGCAATGAACGTATACATTACATCCTGCAAGGATTTCCTGACTATGCTCGTCATATTCAATTTCCGAGAATTTTTTTACTATGTTTTCGACTTCAGAAAGTCTAACGGTCGGATTTTTTACCGTGACGGAAACTGAAGTGTCATATAGTGCGCTTCTGACTCTTACAGATACGTCTTTACTTGTGAATCCACTTTCTTTCAATGTTTTTCTAATTAGTTGTGACAATTCTTTATTGCTCATTGTGTAATAACTCATATTATCCACCCTTTCTTATCGTGCGGTCTGCCATCATCAGAGCCGGGAGACCATCCCGCGGCTGACGCTCCATAGTGGAGCGTTTCGGCTCATAATACTGATAATTCAATCGCTTCGATCTCGTCCCAAGTAAAACCGATTCGGTGCATATCAAGTGATGCATCACTCATAACCGCTGAAGCTTCCATTGTCATGTTTCGATTGAAGAGCTCACAGAAAATTTTATAAGCATTAACAGCACCCTCATAAGTAAATACCTGTAAATTTCCAATTTTCGCTCCATATGTTCCGTTGATTTTAATAGCTCCAGTCATATTCAAATCCTCACTTTCGTTTGTTTTCTGTTCCTTTGTTAATATTATAATAGCATAATTAAGCACTAATAACAATTGACATATTGCACAAAATTAAGCACTAATAATAAACCGCAAATTGTGCATTTTGATTAAGCACTAAAAAGTATTGACAATTAAGCACTAAAAATATATAATGAAAGAAAAACCGAAAAGGAGATTTTAGGAATGGCAGAAATGACACCAGAAGAAAAAGCTGTGAAAAACAGGGAAGCAGTTAAAAAATGCATGAAGAATAAGGATAGGATCAATATAATACTTCCACAGGGAACGATAGACCGCATCAATTCGTACGGATTAAAAACAAGCACATTTGCACGGGAATTAATTCTTGCAGAGCTGGATAAAATGGACAGAAAAAGACGTACAAAGATGGAAGTATCTGGCAGAGAGAGCCGGAGCAATACGGAGAGCGTATAATATTATGCGTGAGGATTTACACGTTTTGGAATTTTTACCAGAAATTGACCAATAAACAACGAAAAAAGGCGGCTTGAAATATAGCCGCTTTTTTATGCCTAAAAATGGAACAAAAACAGTAAAAAAATATCTTATAATAAAATTATAAGTAAAATGACGGGAGGTGTGCGCCTTGGCGAATTTAAAAGGGAAAGTAAAAAAGCTTCAGACTGCGATTGTGCAGCGCGGATTGATTATAAAAATAAACCAGAATCAATTTTTCAGCGAAGACCAGAAGCGAATGATTACAATATACAGAATCATTACGACAGTGTACACCTTCAAGGAAAATAAACAAGAATGGAAAACGGAAGATTATGAGATCCTCAAAACAGCATCTATCCCAGAAGTCATTCTCTGCTTAATTGATATTTATAAGGCGGTGAGCGGATGAAGGGAGAACTCACACCGAAGCAGAGGGCATTTGCAGATGAATATATAAAGAATGGCGGAAATGCGACACAGGCATACATAAAAGCCGGATATAGTGAGAACGGAGCGAACAGGAGTGCACAAAAACTGCTGTCAAAAACTGTCATTACAGAATATATAGCTGATAAAATGGAGCAAATTGAGAAAGAACAGCACCGGGACATTATGAGCCTTGCTGATATCCAAGAGCGCAGAAGCAAGATAGCAAAGGGCGAAGTCGTGGACGGTCTCGGATTCTCTCCAGATTTCTCCGATCAGCTTAAGGCAATGGACGGACTGGAAAAGGCACTGACCATAGCGGAAAAGCAGAAGATCGAGCGAGAGGAAAAGGAAAAGCGCGAGAAAGCTGCACTCTGGACGATCCCAATCACAGACATAACGAGCGACTTCGTTGAAATTTACAGAACGGTGCATGAAGCTTTTACCGGAGAGATAGACATACACGAGATCATATCGAAGGGTGGGCGTGGCTCCATAAAATCGAACTTCTGGGGAAATCTTGCATACGAGACCATCAGACAGGATTCGCAGGCTCATGTTGTTTATACGAGAAGATATAAAGTAGACTTAAGAAGCTCTGTTTTTAATCAGTTCATGAAAACTGTCATAAGATATCATGATCTTGATAACTGGGATTTCAAACAATCCCCAATGTGTGCAGTTTATAAACCAACCGGGCAAATGGTCATGTTTGCCGGAGCAGATAAGCCGATCAGCTTGAAATCGTTCAACGTGCCATTCGGATACGTTAAGCTTTTAATTCATGAAGAATGTGACGAGATGGCAGGCGTTGAGCAGATGGATAACATCGAGGATACTTTCCTGAGAGCAGATACACCAGCGCTTGACATAAAAATTTTCAATCCTCCGAAGTCAAAAAACAACTTTATGAACGAGTACACCGAAGAATGTAAAAATAAGCCACAGACACGGATCTGTCACAGCTATTATTATAATGTCCCGGTAAAATGGCTTGGAAAACGATTCTTCGAGCGTGCGGAGTGGTTTAAGATTCACAAACCATTATATTATAAAAATAATTATCTCGGAGAAGTCACTGGAACGGGAGGCGGAATCTTTGATAATTTAGAGATCCGAAAAATATCGGATGAGGAGTTAATGACATTCGATACAGTAAACCACGGCTTAGACTTCGGATATACCCACCCACAGGTTTTTTGCCAGAACTACTACGACTACGAGACGGATACTCTTTATATTTTTGGCGAAGTGTATTCAAAAAAATGTAAAAATTCTACCTTTGCCAGAAAGATAAAGAAATTTATGAATGTAGAGATTATTTGCGATTCTGCCAGACCGGACGGAATAGCAGAGATGCAGGACTGGGGATTCAATGCCATAGGAGCAAAAAAAAGATGGGGAAGCGGAAAAGGCAGGGATTACTGCTGGGAGTGGCTGCAACGATGCAATAAGATCGTGATTGATCCGGAGCGCTGCCCGAATACAGAAAAAGAGTTTATAAAAGCAGAGCATGAGCAACTTCCAGATGGCTCATTTTCTGATGCGTACCCGACCTTAGAAGAAGATACGATCATGGCAAACATTTATGCATTGAACAGGATCATCATGACAAGCCGAAGAAATGACGGTCTTTATGATGATGATGTGGAAGAAGACAGTGACGATTACGAGGATTAAAAAATGAATTTTTTTGAAAAAATAAGGGAGACGATCATGAAGTTTTTTAGAACAGATGCTGAGAAAGAATTTAATGTCGAGTTTATTACTTCTCCGGAGATTGAGAACTCACAGCAGAGATGGAACGACATCATTAAGGGAAGCCCTTTCTGGGTGGATTCAAAAAAAAATGACATCAGGACGATAAATTTCGCAAAATTCCTTTGCCAGTACACAGCAAAGAAAGCCTGCATGGACTTATCAGTGAGCATAACCGGTTCAGAGAGAGCGGATTTTATCAACAAGTGCATCCGGGCAATGGTTGATACTTCTATCAGAGATAAGGTAGAAGATATGCTTGGAGTTGGTGGGATTATTTTAAAACCAAATGGCTCAATGAACCCGGACAACATGATCGATTATATTATGCCGTGGGATTTCGCAATCACAGAAAAGACAAACAACGGAGATATTAGAGGATGTATCTTTATTAATAGACTTATAAAAGATAAGGTGTACTATTACCGGCTCGAATACCATCATTTCACGACCTCAAAAAATAAAGAGGGCGAAGAGATGAACGTGTACGAGATCCAGAACAGAGCGTTCAAGTCAAACAGCAGTAACTCACTTGGCAAAAAGATAGAACTGCATGACGTTCCAGAGTGGTCTTCAATTGAAGAAGTCGTTTATATTATGAACGTAGAAAAGCCACTGTTTGCCTATTTGAAAACTCCATTCAATAACACAATTGATTACTCATCTCCAGAAGGTGTATCGATTTTCTCAAATGCACTTATGGAGCTTAGAGATCTCGATATAGCATGGAGTAAAAAAGGAAATGAGGTTGAGGATTCTCAGCACATTACTTTCATTGATGAGAACGCCATGACAAAACAGGGGAAAGGCGGCATCCGTTCCTCAACAGTAGAGCTTCCTCGGTTCGTTAAAGGCTTGAAATTGGGGCTGGATTCAAAAAGTACGATTGATGAACATGTCCCGACCATGCTTACTTCTGACAGAATCACAGACATTAACAGCGTTTTATCTATGATATCGACAAAATGCGGATTCTCACAGGGGCAGTTTATCCTCGATAGAAAGTCTGGAAGATTGACAGCAACACAGGTTGAAAGCGATGACAACGAGACTGTAGAGACGATTAACGACATCCGGAAATGCATAAAGACAGCATTAAAAAATCTCATTTATGCGATCAACGTATTCTGTGACCTTTATGGAATCCCGGCAGGCTATGTGGATGCACTGGATGAAGATGTTCCTGACGAAGACATCTTTTATTTTAAAGATCTGCTTGCAAGCTTCGAGCAGGACAGAACCAGAGCTTATAATTTAATGATACAGGGCATTTATTCTAAGCGTAAATACCTCAAGGAATACGAGGGATTCAATGATGACGAAGTAGATGCCATGTTTGCGGAGAGAGCAGCAGAAGATGCGGAAAGGAACATCGGTGGTCTGTTTAGAGAAGAGTAAAGCAATTCAAGGACTGCCGGAGCTTTCTGAAATTGGTGTTTTAAAAGGTGGATATATTATCCAGGAACAGGATCCGCCCGAATTGGCTCCGGTAAAGCTGCCGAAAAATACTGTGATTGAAACGATTAAGGTTTATTTATCAAAGTAATAGAAAGGGGTGTGTTAATATAATATATAATAAAGTCATTGGAAGCTTTAACATTAAACTTGACACTAAAAGAATGGATGACAATTTGAGAAATGCTCAGAATGTTCTTGATGAACAGGTTGTAAATGACATGAGAAAATACACACCTATGCAGCAGGGCGATTTAAGAAACAAGACGCAGATAAAAGAACCCGGATTGATTACAGTAAATACACCATATGCACATTATCAGTATGTAGGCGAACTTTATTTGACGGCAGACGGAAGATCATGGGCGAATCGTGGAGAAAAGAAGTATCCGACAGGAACAGAATTAAAATATCACACACCGGGAACAGGTAAACGATGGTTTGAAACTGCAAAAGAAAATCACGGTAAGCAGTGGATTGATCTTGTTAAAAGAGAGGTTGGAAAAGGTTAATGCTTAGACCGGATTATTTTTATGGGAAAACTGATAAGCTGGTTGAAATGTATCAAGATCTTGAAAATTGGATTATATTAGACATTGCAACACGATTGATAAAATCCGGTGAATTGTCCGGAACTGCCGACCGAGAATTGTGGAAACTCCAACAGATGGGACTGCATAACACAGAGATTGTAAAAAGAATATCTGAAATGTCTGGGAAATCAAGAAATGAGATTCGTAGATTATTAAGAGATAGTGTTATGACATCATTCTCGGATGATAAGGAAGTCTTGACGCAGATATCAGCATCAGATATTATATCTCCGCTAAAAAATAATATGGCAATTTTGGCAATGAATGCAGAGTTAATAAAGACATCCGGTGAACTTGATAATTTGACAAAGACAACGATGATCCAGACACAAAAAGACTTGCTCAATATGCTGAATGAGGTTGATTATCGAGTTGCATCTGGAATGCAGTCTTACAGTAGCGCAGTCTGCGAAGTTCTGGATAGATATGCAGAATCTGGTGTTATGGTAGAATACCCTACCGGAACGAAGCGTTCACTTGAAGCAGCAGTAAGGTGCTGTGTTGTCACATCAATGAATCAGACTGCGGCACAAGTGACGAACATTTATATTGCACAAAATAAAATAGAGTATGTTTTAGTATCAGCACATCCGGGTGCCAGATATGATAAAAAGAATCCAACAGGGATTCCATCTCACGATCACTGGCAAGGCAAGGCATATAAAATAATCGGGAGCGAACCAGAATTTCCGAATCTTCTTGAAAGTACAGGTTATACCATAGACCCTAAAACTGGAACGGGAACTGTTGTGAATCTCTTAGGACTTCACGGATACAATTGCAGGCATTCACATGGTCCGTGGCGAAAAGATATGGTAAATAAGTACCTTGATGAAAACGGAAATGTGAATATAAATGCAGATGAAAGCCAGAAGCTTTATGATTTGCAGCAGAAGCAAAGATTGCTTGAAAGAGAAATTCGAAAAACAAAGCGTGAAATTATGACCAAGAAACAGGAACTTGATATGATTGCCGAAACAGATGTAAAAGAGATCTTGCAACCTCAATATGATAAACTTGCATATAAACTGCGAATGCAGAATAAAAGGCTTCAATCATTCTGTAAGAATAATGATCTTCAATTACAAGGCGATAGAACGAAGGTTTCTAAATTTAATAAAAAACAGTCTGCGATTGCAAATGGACGAGCAACGGCTTATAAAAATAAAATCGAAAAAAATGGTACAACGAAAATGGAATAATATGTTATTATAATAATGTGTTAACCATACATACTTGGTTATCCCCTTTCTTTGATTTATGTAGTGGAACTCAAGCGAGACAACAACTCACCGTCATAGCCGGAAACTCCCCCAATGAGGTAAAGCAAATGAAAAACATTGTTACTTGCTTTACCAAAGAAGAAAAAGAGCATATAAAAGAATTGTGTGATTTCACACCGACAGAAGAAACACTCTTTGATTTACGGAAGAAAGAAAAGTCTCTTGAAGAATGTGCAGAAATCATGCACGTTTCGACAAAAACAGCCGGCAGAATCAATGTCCGTATGCAGAAAAAAATTTTAAAAGTAACTAACTGTCATTTTTAGCTCCTCTTGTAAAGGCACCCGTTAAGGGTGTCTTTTTTTGTGCCTTTTTTGGGCCGGTTTCTGGGGTGGAGTAGGCGAAAAGGCTATAATAAAATGAAGATAGAAAGAGAGGTTCTGGCATGTACGAATATCAGAGATATAACCCTTATTCTTATCCTCAATATCAACAGCCGCAGCAGATGCAGCCGCAAATCCAACAGCAGATCATGCCGCAGCAGGTCGGACTTTATGGAAGAATGGTTAATTCTGTCGAGGAAGTCACAGCGAATGACGTTCCCATGAATGCACCATTTGCCATTTTCCCGAAAGCAGATGGTTCGGAGGTATATATAAAATCGTGGGGAGCGAATGGACTTATTCAGACAGTGACATATAAACCGCAGTTAGACGGGAAGCAGAGCGAATTGCCAAAAGAAGACACTGCAACATTGTTTGCCCCGATAATGGAGCGGCTTGACCAGATAGAAGCAAAGATAACTCAGTCCCAGAGGACTACCAGAGCAAAGAAAGAGAGCGATTCTGAATGAATTTAATGCAGATGATCCAGTTCGGTGGAAACCCTAAGATGATATTAAGTCAAATGATGAGCAACTCTCAATTTTCAAATAATCCGATCATGAAAAATACATTTGACATGATGAACCGGGGAGACAGTAAAGGCCTGGAACAGCTTGCCAGAAATCTGTGCAAGGAAAAAGGCATCAATCCGGAAGAAGTCATAAATCAGTTTAAGCGTTGATACTATTCTTGCAAGATATGTATAAATAAATTTTATCAGGAGGAACACATATGTTTAATTCATCTCCAAGTTTAGCGGACATCGCTGCCGTTACTGGTGGAAACCGTAATGATGGTGCATGGGGCGACGGTGGTTGGTGGGTTCTCATTATCCTCTTTGCCTTATTCGGTGGATGGGGCGGTTATGGATTCGGTGGTAATGGTGGTGGCGGTTATACCACAACTGCGGCTACACAAGCTGATATCCAGAGAGGATTTGACAATTCAGCAGTCATAAGTAAACTTGATGGCATTACAAATGGTCTTTGTGATGGCTTTTATGCAGTAAACAACGGAATGCTGGCAGGATTTAACACCATTCAGCAGGCAATTAATGCGGACACAGTAGCAGGAATGCAGAATGCAAATGCTATTCAGTCTCAGCTTGCAAATTGTTGCTGCGAAACTCGTGAAGCTATCCAGGGTGTAAACTTCAACATGGCGCAGAACACTTGTGCATTACAGAACACCATGAACAACAACACGAGAGATATTATTGACAGCCAGAATGCCGGTACAAGAGCAATCCTTGACTACTTATGCCAGGATAAGATTGCAACGTTGCAGGCAGAAAATAATGATCTGAGACGTGCAGCATCACAGGATAGACAGAACGCACTTCTGACTACCGCTATGACAGCACAGACAAATCAGATCATCAACGCTGTTAATCCATCACCAATCCCAGCATACCAGGTGCCAAACCCGAACACATACATTCCGTATGTATGCGGTTGCAATACCGGATGCGGATGTTAATTACAACTGAATAATTAAAGTATCTTAATCGACAAGATTATGTCTGCATAGCAGTATTACTTAAACACAAGGGGCAGACTTCAATGTTTGCCCTTATATTTTTGAAAGAGAGGAAAATATTATGTCAGAATTTACAGCCAATGCCTTACAGACTGTCCTGCAGGGAGAGGATGTTGCATTTACTGAGACACCGGTTTGCGGAACAAAATGTATCGTTCACAGACAGGGAAGCGGAGTAGTTAAATTAAGAGGAATCACAAACCAGTGCAAAGCAAGATTCCTTGTATCTTACAGCGGAAATATCCAGATCCCAACAGGCGGAACTGTGGAAGCTATTTCACTAGCAATCGCAATTGACGGAGAACCTTTGCAGTCTACAAGAATGATTGTGACACCTGCGGCAGTAGAAAACTTATTCAATGTATCCGCCCAGGTTTATGTAGATGTCCCTTGTGGATGCTGCAGCACAATAGCTGTTCAGAATACATCCGGTCAGACTATCGAAGTTCAGAACAGCAATTTAATTGTAGTAAGGGAGGCCTAGTGTATGCATATTGAGAGAATCCACAAAATGCTTGAATGCCTTGCTGAAAAATCCTTATGCGAGATTGAAAAAGGAATTGAGAATGTCAATACAGAAGAAATGGGAGAAGTGATCGACATGATAAAGGACCTGTCAGAAGCAGAGTATCATGCCACGATCACTAAGGCAATGAATGAAGCGGACGATGCAGATATCATGGAGAAGCTTTTAGAGTATGGAGATGACCGAAGATATTATGACCGGTATCGCTATGCTAATGGAAGATTTGCACCGAAAGGCAGAGGAAAACGAAGGGGATATGATGAGCCGCCATATTATCACATGTACCCGGATGAGTACGAAGATACAGAACACATGAGAGACATGGATAAAAAGGATCTCAAAAGAATGTATACAGATACCGGTATGATGGGAGACAGATCTTATCAGAGAGATTCCAGAGAGGGAAAAGCCGGCCTTTCCAGACGTACTTATATGGAGACCAGAGAAAACCATCATGGCAATTCAGACGAAGACAAAAAAGAGCGTGCAAAAGCAAGAAAAGAATATTTAAGAGATATGCAGATAGACATTTCGGAAATGACATCAGATGCAGCTCCGGAAGAAAAACAGATGTGGAGAAATGAATTACAGATGATGTTACAGAAAATCTAAGAGGTGAGCGCAGTGTTTAAAATCAATGATGTTGAATGGAATATTTTATATGTAAATCCTAATAGTGAATGCTTGATGCGTTCAGACGGAACAATTACACTTGGTGTTACAGATTGGAGCACACGAACGGTTTATTTGTCAAATGCATTAAGCGGAAGTCTGTTAGAGAGAGTTCTATCTCATGAGTTGGTACACTGCGCTTCATTTTCATATGACTGCCACATTTCAATAGATGTAGAAGAAATCGTAGCTGATTTTCTGTCTCTTTATGGAAAAGAAGTCGTTGGAATAGCAGATGATATTTTGAATGGGGTAATTGAAAATGGATGTTATAAAGCAGTATGAGGACTATATAAGGCTTAAAAAAGAATACATTAAAAATCCTACATTGGAAAACAAAAATGCAATGATAGCCAAATTAGAAGAGTACGGAAAGTACATATACGACCAGTGCAACAGATTAAAAAAGGATTGCATTGTGGAAGAAGAAAAAGAAGTACTTAAAAGGTATTTTGGTGGGAAATAGCAAAAAGGGGTGGAGCAATCTGCCCTTTTTAAAATGGTACAAAAAGTTGTCTAAAATAGGTTAAAATATATATTGAAAAGAATATTAAAAGTACCGGACAGAAAAATGGATTCTGTTCGCTAACCTAGAATAATTATGGGATGATGCGTGGCACGTCCTATTTTGGGCGTGCTTTTTTATTTTTGGGAATTAATTCAGTGGAAGAAGACACGGCTTATATCCGGGTTGTCGAGGGTTCGATTCCTTCATTCCCAATTGCCAGCTATGGAGTAAATAGCAACTCATTCGTGCCGGACTGACCGGAGTAACAACTTGGAAAGAAAGAGGTAGAAACATGGTAAACGTAGCAAACGAATTAAAGAAACTCGGAATTGAAGTCTCAGACGAACAGAAAGAATCTCTTAAAAAGAGTATGGGTGAAGAGCTGTATTCTAAAGAAGAAATGGAAGACAAAGTTAAAAAAGCTTCATCAGAATCCGAACAGTGGAAAACCCGGGCAGAATCAGCAGAGAAAATGCTTGAAGGGTTGGATGGAAAAAGCCCAGAGGACATTTTAAAAGAGCGTGATGACTGGAAGAGACAGGCAGAGGATTCCAAAAAAGATTACGAAGCCAAAATCGCAGAGCATGAGAAGAATGAACTTTTGAAAGAAGCATTTGCGGAAATCGAGTTTACTTCTGAATCTGCAAAGAAAGCAATTATGAAAGACATTTCCGAAAGCGTAAGCGTAAAAAATGGAAAACTGATAGGGTTCAGTGATCTTATTGAGGAAGCTAAAAAAACAGATGCAAATGCATTTGCAAATAAGCAAAATCAGCCGGCGCATTTTACACAACCGAATGGAAAAAATCCCGGTGGTGATAAGCCTACGACAAGAGAGAGCATTTTATCTATCAAAGATAGATCAGAACGTCAGAAAGCAATTGCCGAAAACATTTCTTTATTCCAACAGTAAAGGAGTTTTATATGAACAAAAACAGATTAACGGTGAACACAAATTTGCAGTTTTTTGCAGCGAACACAGGACTGATTTCAACAGGAGACATTGATGTAACTGCAAGGGAAATTGATTTTGTTACATCTTTTGAAAGAAACTGGGAAGCTTTAAGAGAAATTCTTGGAATTTCAAGAGCAATTAGAAAACTGCCTGGAATTGTTCTTAAAAGCAAATATGCAGAAGGAACGTTAGCGAGCGGAACTGTAGCAGAAGGTGATGTGATTCCAAGAACACATTACGAGGTAAAAGAGAAACCTTATTCAGAGATTACTCTTGAAAAATATGCAAAAGAAGTCTCTATCGAAGCTATCAAGGATCATGGATATGAAGTAGCTTGTGAAATGACAGACGAAGAGTTCCAGACAGACCTGCAGGATGGAATTACAACAAAATTCTACAACTATCTGAAAACTGGTACACTTACAAACACTGCAAAAACATTCCAGATGGCGGTAGCTAAAGCTATTGGATCTGTCAAGAATAAGTTCAAGTCAATGCACAGAACTGCTACAGGAGTTGCAGTGTTTGCAAATATCATGGATTTCTATGATTATCTTGGAGATTCAAACATTACTTTGCAGACAGCCTTTGGACTTACCTATATCAAGGGATTCCTCGGAGCAGACATTATGTTCCTTTGCTCTGACAACGAAATCCCAGCAGGAAAAGTTCTGGCAACACCTGTAAACAACATCGTTGCTTATTATGTAGATCCATCTGACGGAGATTTTGAGAAAGCCGGTCTTTCTTACACTGTCAGCGGAGAAACAAATCTTATCGGATTTAAGGTAAAAGGCGATTACGATCGTGCAACCAGCGTAACTTATGCACTGTTAGGATTTGTACTTTTTGCAGAGTACATTGATGCAGTAGCTAACGTTTCAATCACACCGGGGGAATAGTTCCCACTACACAGGCGGTAAATGCTAGTGGGGGACTCACGGAAGAATACTTAAACTCTCTTACAGTTGCAGAGATTAAGTCACTGGCAGAGAGTAAAGGGTATTCACTGACCGCAGCAAAGAAAGCTGATATTATCAGCGAAATCTTATCACAGCAATAAGGAGTGTGGAGCAATGTCATATGTAGATTTTGAATATTACCAAACTAAATATGGTGGAAGTTTGTTCGAAAACAAAAAAGACTTTGCTCCATATGAAAGAAAAGCAGAAAAAAGAATCAATGCGATCACATCAAACAGGATTTTGTTTTATTCTCAGCCAGAGTCAGAAGATGCATGGTGGGATAATATCAAAGATTGCACCTGCGAAATAGCTGAATTGCTAAAGAATGTATCTGAGTACTCAGCGGCAGTCAATAACTTTGGTGTTATTGCAAATACGGACGGAACTGTAAAAGGGAAAATGATTAAGAGTGTTACTTCTGGAAGTGAATCAGTATCTTATGATGCCGGAGCATCTTCTTCGACATTGGTAGATCTTGCAAAATCAGAAATAGCACTTAATAGTAAGTGCTACGATATTGCATCAAATTACCTAACCGGAATGGTTGATTCAAGGCATGAAAACCTTTTGTACATGGGAGTTTAGCTTATGGGAATCGGATATAAAGATGCCGTGGTTTTATATAACAGGCATTACAATGACACCTTAGAAACTGAATATTATTTCGGTACTCTATTTGAAAATGTAAGAATCGAGCTTACACAGGCAGAGAACATAAGCAAATCCGGAATGAAAGATGCAGATAGTTTTCTTGTAAAAATCCCGAATGATGGCACATTGAATTATGCTAATCCACCAGACTGGGAGAACATGAGCGAAGAAGAAAAGCTAAAGCATTTCACTTTAAGAAATGATTTTGACTTCGTAGTGATTGCAAAAAAAGATGAACTTCTCATTGATAGGGAATTGCCGGTTGGATTAATTAATTCAGACGATTATCCGGGTAAATTCTTCCAGTACATGGTAAATGAAAAAGGAAATTGCTATAAAGTGAATACTATCAGTGTTTACAGCCTTATACCAAGGTTTGAGATTGGAGGTAAATGATTTGGATGAAAAACTCAAAATAATGCTTGTATCAGATTCAGAGACGGCGCAAAGAGCTATCCTTGATATGATAAATAGTTATCCGGATTTCCCACCCGGTTTCAAACCATCAAATTCAACAATCTTATGGAACAGCATAAAAGATACTCAGTCTATTGGAGTTTTTCCGGCGCAGGATCCTGTTTACTTGAAAAAATATGTCAGCGGTTCTTATGTCGGACAAATGACGTTCCAGATCGTATACAAAAGCAATCCAACAACAAACAAGGATAATATTGCTGCAAGCAATCTGCTTGAAAATATTGCAAAGTTTCTTGAGAGTGGAGAATTTACATTAAAAGATAAAAATTTTGTTGTAGAACAAATCAACCGCACATCGGATGTATTTTGCGGTACAGCAGATGGAAAAACAACAGAATTAGCAATTAATATGCAGCTTAAATATTTTTATAAAAACTAGGAGGAATACTCATGGCAAAAGACAGAACTAACATGATCTCACTTTTAGATATTGGAAGCCTTATGGGTGGATCAACTGAAAAGCTTGTTGAAATGGGTGACGGTTTCACAGAGCTTACAGAAGACTGGGGACCTAACACAGAAAGCACACAGTACGTAAACATGAAAAATGCAAGCAACTCTGTAAAAGGGTATGCATTTTCAATGTCTCCGGAAAGAGAGCATCTGTCAGATGAAATGCAGACAGCGTTTAATGACATTTTCAAAAAGCTTCCAACAGGAGATCAGTGTGAGACATATTATTATCGCTTCTTTAAAGCTGATATTACAAGCGGATCGGGGGATTGTATTCGTATCCCGGTAACTGTATGTGCATCAAGCACTGGTGGATCAGGTGGTGATATTTTAAAGTCTACAATCCAGATTAATGGAAATGGAGATGTAGAACAGGGAACAATCACTATTTCTGGTGATGGATCGTTCACATGGGCACCTAAAGTAAGTGCTTTGGCTTTGGATGAAGATTACCCAATTGCATAGGTGTTAATTAAAAATTAGCATATGTGGGATGCCTACCTTTCCTTGGTGTCCCACATTAGGAAAGGATGTTAATTATGGAAGAAATTAAATTAAGCAGTGGTATAAAAAAAATTGCAATAAAAGACGAAGACGGAGATCTTATTACAGTTATAACAGTAGATACAGCGAATGCAGACACAGCTAAGAAGTTTGCCGGTGTTATTGATAAATTAAATAATATATCTCAGAACTGTGAAAAAGAAGCAGCCGAATGGAGAAAGAACCACAAAGACGACATTAATGTGGATGACATTAATGTGGACGCAGCATTAGAACTGAACAGCATTCGTGTAAAATATCTTAATCAGATTACGGAAAGTATAGATGGGTTGTTTGGCGAAGATGCCATGAAACAGATTTACGGAGATATTGTCCCGGATGAACTTGCAATTGTGGAGTTTGTAGAGCAGGTTATCCCTGTTATGAATAAGCTTTTCAATAAACGTTTTGAACAGGTCCAGAACAAATACAATATTAAAAGACGTGGGGCAAAATAATGAACAATGTCATGCTGGACAATTTGCCTACTGAATGGAACGGATACAAAGTAAATACCGATTTCCGCATAGGTATGCAGATTTATATTTTGCAATATGACAAAGAAATGAATGAGTACGAGAAAACAACTTCTATTCTTTATCTTATGTTCTCTGATGAATACGGAGAACTTAGAGACCATCCACAGTACCATGAGTTAAATGAATGTATTTCCTGGTATTTAAACGGATGGTATCACGACAATGCCGGTAGTAGCAAAAATACAAAGCGTTTTATTGACTATGATGTAGATCAATGGAGAATATACGCAGATTTCTTGCAGATATATGGAATTGATTTGTCCATGGCAGATATGCACTGGTGGAAATTTAATGGCTTGATCTGGAATATGCCAAGAAGATTATCTTCTCTCATGGAAGTAATTGAGATTCGACAGAAAAAGATTGAGAACAACATGAGTTCCAAAGAAAAAGATGCAATCAGAAACGCACAAAATGTATATGCTCTGGAACAGCCAGAAAAAGAGTATACCAGCGAAGAAAAGGAAAAGATAGACGATTATGATCGCATGATGGAAGAAATAAGAAAGCAGAAAGAAACAGAACAGGAAGCATTGAAGCAGTTTAAGAAATGAGGTTTTTAGCATGGCTGAATATGATGGTGAAATCAGAATCAAAACATTAATTGAAAATGGAGAAGCATCCAGTAAGCTCATGCAGATGGAATCACAGTTTCAGAAGCTTGCACGTGAAGCTAGCAATGTATCGGAAAAAATGAGAGAGCTTGCAAAAGCAAAAATCCCAACCGAAGAATATAAGAACTTAGGCAAACAGTTTGATAGTTTAGTATCAAAAGGTCAGAACCTATCAGAAAAACTGAAAGAAACAGAAAAATATACGCCATCAAAGCAGTATAAAGAAGCAACAAAGCAATTGGAAGAATTGCGATCCAAGCTGTCGCAAGTGCAAAACAGGCAGGAAAAATTCCTTGCTACCGGAGGAAACAAAAAGAGCCGGACATACAAAGCAATGCAATATGATGTAGAAGATTTATCTAAATCGATTGCGTACGTTCGCAGCGAAATAAAAGACATGGAGCAAACAGGAGAGGATAAAGCACTTTCCTCAAAATGGGTAGACCTCAAGAACAAAATGACAGAAACAGGGAAAGAAGCCGCAAACGTTAAGGCGCAGATGAGGGAACTCGAAAGCTCCGGAAAAGCATATTCCGACCCTACAAAAACAGAAGAATACAAAAAGCTTTCCAACAAGCTTGCAGGCATCACAGATCAGCAAAACGTATTAAATCAGAAGATGAGAGAAACAGTTGCCAATGAGAAAACTATTGGTGCTGGTGCGAAAGACATTGAAAAAGTAGGAAAAACAGCAAAAAAATCTTCTGGCTTAATATCAGACATGACGAAACGAATAAAGCAGACAGTAGTTAGTTTTGCAATATTCGGTGCGGTTATGAAAGTATCTCAGATCATATCCAAGTCATTTACAGAAGGTATACAGAACATGGCGAAGTATTCTTCTGAATTTAATGGAAAAATGTCTGAAATGGCAAGTGCTGCGGCTACAATGAAAAATTCTATTGGAGCATTGACAGCACCTATCATATCTGCATTGACACCAGCAATCGTAACATTATGCACATGGCTTACAAATGCCATTAATGCTATAAATAGATTTATTGCGGCTATAAGCGGAAAAAGCACTTGGACAAAGGCAAAGAAGCAGCAGGTAGACTATGCGGCATCTCTTGATAAAACAGCAAGTTCTGCCAAAAAAGCAGCTGGAGCATTGGCGGCTTTTGATGACTTGAATGTATTGCAGAAAAATGATTCTGGAAGCGGTAGTGGTGGAACATCAGGAGCTTCTGGTAGCGGTTATGAAGAAGTACCATTAACCGAAAAGGATTTCAAATGGGTAGATACTGTAAAAAATGCCTTCGAATCAATGCTACCGATTGTATTAACGATTGGGGCAGCTCTATTAACATGGAAAGTAGCTAGTTTATTGAAAGATCTATTAAGTATGAACTCTACTCTTGGAACAATTGTTTCATGGATGTTTATTATCGCCGGATTTGCACTTTCCATATATAGCTTATTTGATATGTGGGGAAATGGTGTTGACTGGAAAAATTTAATAGGATATATTGCCGGAACATCTATGGCGGTTGGTGGATTGCTTGCCCTATTTAGTCCGTTTGTAGCCGGAATTGCATTGATAGTTCTTTCGGTAGCAGGGCTGATAGTGGCCCTTAAAGATATAAATGAGAACGGATTAAATACAAAAAATACCTGTTTATTACTGGTTTCTGCCTTTGGACTGATAGCAGGAGTATTTATGGCATTTGGAGCCACAGCTGCCATTGTGGTAGGAGGATTGCTTTTAATTGTGGCAGGAATTGCAGACCTAATGGAACACGGACTAAATTTGAAAAATGGAATTCTGATTGTCTCCGGTGTATTTCTTGCTCTATCGGCAACTGTAGGGATAACAGTAGCGGCAATCGCGGCATTTATTGCAGGGCTTGTCCTTGCGGTGGCAGCAGACTGGGAGAATTTTAAGAAAACAGTATGGGAACCTATGAAAAAATGGGGACATACAATGCTTACAAATTTTGAACAGTTGGGGAATGGAATAAAAGCTGTTTTTACTGGGCTTACAGATTTCCTGAAAGGCGTTTTTACAGGTGACTGGAAACTGGTCTGGACAGGTCTGAAAACATTCTTCGAAGGCATCTGGGACGCTATTGTTGGCTGTCTGAAAGCGTCGGTAAACCTAATTGTAGGAGCTTTAAATACTGTCTATAACGCAATTTGCGGAGTTATTAATTCTTGTATAGAAGCGATCAATAAAATTAACTTTACTGTTCCGGATTGGGTTCCGGTTTTGGGTGGAAGACAATTTGGCGGTTTTAATATACCAAAAATACGACCTGTTAATATACCATATTTGGCCAATGGTGGAATCACGACAGGATCCACACTGGCGAATATCGGAGAAGCCGGCAGGGAAGCGGTACTGCCACTTGAAAATAACACCGGCTGGATGGACGACCTTGCATCGAAGCTTGCAAGCAAAATGCCGGACTACAGCGGTGCAAAGACAGTAGTACTGGCGGTGGATGGTAAAGAGTTCGCAAGAATCAATCTACCATATTTGCAGGACGAAGAAATAAGACTTGGGATAGCGGAGGGATAAGATGAAACGTAAGTACACACAAGGACTTATCATTGATGGAATTACATATAATATCCCTCTGGTGTCCATCCAGAGGACACTGGACTTTCTGGAAAAGTATGCAGAAAGGACAGAGGACGGCGACATAAAAATCGAGACCATCGGACTTTATAAGAATTATACGATTTCCATCGGAACGATCGATGATGCAGAAATATATGACAGGTTGATAGATCATATTACGGATTGCGATAACAGATTCCATCATGTATCACTACCGGATGCAAGTAAGCAGTTTGATTTTTATGGGTATTTTTCCTCTATTAAAGACGAAGTGGAAAAGGTACTGGACAGCGGAGCGAAGTATAAAGGCTTGTCTTGGAAAATGACAAGCAAGAAACCAGCAAGGACACCGTAAGGGGGAATTTATGAGAACATATTGCAGGGCAGAAATGAAATTTGTAGATGTTACCGCATTATCAGATGCCACGGTTACGACAGATAATAATCAAAGTATTGGCTCAATTGGTTTATTTCAAAATCAGACAGATCAGAATAATTACGGAACGTTTGAATTGAACCAGTTTGTGCTCGATGGAAGTAAAAGTATTTTACCGGAAAATCCGAAAGACATTGCATTTTGGAATGATTCGTTATCAAAGGAAAATTGTACTTTTGAAACGAATCCTAAGATAACAGTCACATTCCAAGAGCAGCACACATCCGCAGCGATCACACTTTATTTTGAAGATGAGCCACCTGCAGAGTTGAAAATCTCATGGTATACGATCGTCGGTACAAAATTAGTCACAGAGACATTTTACCCGGACAGCCTTATTTATGTTTGCAATACACATGTGCAGAATTATGGAAAAATTGAGATTGAATTTTTAAGAACAAGCTTTCCACAGAGATATATTAAACTTCAGTATATTTTATACGGAAAATATATCTTGTGGAATAAGGATATGATCCAGACCGCCAAGGTGCAAGAGGACATTGATGTGACCTCTGCAACCTTGGCTATTAACGAAGCAGATATTTCAATTGTCGATATGAATAATGATTTTGACGCAGAAAACGAAAACGGAGCATGGAAGAGTGTTCAGAAAACGCAGGAAGTCACCTTGTCAGAGTACAAGGATGGAAACATGATCCCTATGGGTGCGTTTTTCATTGACACCTTTTCTTTTACAAAGAATATCTCAAAATTTAAGCTGATAGATACAATCGGCTTGCTGGATAAATACATATTTTATGATGGTCAGGTATATAACAATGTCCGTGCAAAATTACTGCTGATTGCGATATTTGCCACTGCCGGTATTAAAAAATATACGATTGATGAAGAAGTAGGCAACATACTTTTAAGTGGCTATTTAGCCATCCAGACGTGCCGTAAGGCATTGCAACAGGTATGCTTTGCGTGTGGTGCGGTTGCGGATGACAGCCGGAGCGATACCATCAAGGTTTATAAGCCAGACAGATATGTGAAATCCACTGTCGGGACGGATCGTAAATTTAATGGAAACACGAAAGTATCTCTTGAAAAATATATCTCTGGTGTGAATATTGAGATGAAAAACTATGCATTGGAAGAAAAAACCTCAGACATTTACAAGAAAACATTGCCGGCCGGAGATACAAAGATCACATTCTCAAGTCCATATCTTCCATCGTCCATCACGGCAAGTGCCGGTACGCTGAAAGAAGTAAAAACGAATTATCTCATCATTAACATGCCGGATGCCGGACAGTGCCAGATCACAGGTATTAAATATGCAAACACGACTTTTTCTTATGAGAAACGTGTGGATAAAATCGAAGCCGGAGAAACAGAAAATATAAAGAAATACAGTGGATGTACCATTTATAATGCTGATATATTACCCGATATCGCTGCTTATCTTTTGGATTATCATGCCTTGAGAAAAAAGGTGGGGATGAAGTACCTGGTTGACTTAGAGCAGGTAGGAAATTGGGCAAATATAAATTCGATTAGTGGCAAGACATCGACAACATTGATTGAGAGCCAGACGCTTGATTTGACAGGTGGATTTATCGCAACGGCAACGTGCAGGGGATACTCAATTGTCGTTACGGAGGATGTGTTTGCAGGAACTGAATTATATACAGGAGGAGATGCGATCATCTAATGGAAATGAGACCAATTATATATAGCGCAAAATTATCCAGTCAGAAAGTCACAACGAAAACCAAAGTTACAATAACGGTTGTGGCAGATGATGTAGAGACGTATTACACAGAAACAAAATATACCAGATCCAGCAATCATGAACTTGTAGCTGGACAGGAGATAGGAGTGATTTAATGGCAATATCAAAGGTACGAGTAAAAATCAATGGAGTATGGACAAACCTTACTCTGAACAATGGGAAATGGACTGGAACTATTACTGCACCATCTACCACATCGTATACGCAGCCGGATAAGTATTATCCGGTGACAATCGAGGTGACGAATGATGCCGGCACCGTAGTCACAAAAGACGCTACAGATGCAACTCTGGGAGCGGCTCTGCGCCTGGTAGTCAAAGAGACTATGAAGCCGACTATAGCCCTGGTATCTCCGTCTAATGGTGCGTATGTTACCAATAATAAGCAGGCCATTGTATTTAAAGTTACAGACGAGGCGGCAGGCAGCGGAGTTAACCTGTCAACGGTCAAATTTAAGCTGGATAACACCATATATACTGCGACAAGTGCAGGGATGAAATACACCGGCATTACAAATGGATACCAGTTTACTTTCACACCTCAGGCGACCATTACAGACGGCAAACACAGCATAACCATTAACGCATCGGATAATGATGGCAATGCTGCTACGGCAGTGACGGCATCCTTTACCGTGGATACGGTGCCTCCTACCCTGACGGTATCCTCACCTACGACCGGATCCATCACTAATAAATCTGCTGCAACAGTATCCGGCAAGACTAATGATGCCACATCCAGTCCGGTATCGGTGACGATTACATTAAATGGTGCCAGTGTAGGCAGTGTAACTGTAGGATCGGATGGAACCTTCGCCAAGGCGATAACGCTGGCAGAAGGACAGAATACGATTGTAGTCACTGCAAAAGACGGCGCGGGAAAGACCAGTAGCGTAACGCTCAAAGTAAAGCTGGATACCACAGTGCCTAAACTGTCCAGTATTACGCTTACACCTAATCCTGCAAATGTAAGCTCCAGCGTGGCAATTACCGTTGAGGTAAGCTGATGGGAACCGGAACAATAAGCCTGGAACTGCCGACTGACATTGTTTATGTTGCAGGGGTGGTAAATGGTGTTGATACGGTATTTATCCAGGACGAGGCAGATCCGGTCAAGTGGAGAGCAACGGTAGATGTGGCAGAGGACAGCTTATACCATATATATCTTGAAATGTATGATGAAACAGGTAATAAGAGTACCTACGAGAATACGATCGAGTATATTCTGCCGTGGTTTGTGTATGATCGTACACAGGCAGATGTAGACCGTGTACAGGAACTTCGGAATATAGGCTGGGAGAATATGACAGACAGTGAAAAAACGGAATGGAAGCAGGGGATGAAGGGCGCATTTAACTTATCGGATGTCAAGCGAAATGAAAATAACTGCTATGTCATTGCACAATTGCTGAACATTTCTCTGGTCACTTGCAAGGATAATCTCCCAACATATCCGGATAAAACATATTTTGACAGTCTTTTAAAGAACGTCACAGCACTGCGGAATGCCGGTTATCGGTATGTAGAGACACCGGAAGTTCCACAGCAGCCGATTAACACGTACCAGAAAATTAATGATATTGAAAAAATATTACATGACATTTATGAAGTTTATAATTCAAACTTTGTGCATTATGCAGGCGAAGAAATCTATGCCGGACAGAGCATTGGATTACTTTTATAAGAAAGAGAGGATTTTATTATGGCTTTTAGTTTAAAAACATGGGTAAATCGTATTTCTGAGTACCCGAACAGAAGAAAATTAACACATGAGAATGGCAGTACGGAACTTGTGACCGTAGCGAGAGCAGAGGGACAGATCTCAGCAGAGGGAAATGCATTTTCTGCGGAAGAGATGAATGATCTGGAGAACAGAATCAAGGTTGGATTTGACGAGGTTAACCAGAGTAAAGTCAGCTACGATACAATCGGAGATATTAGAGAAGTGTGCAACCAAATCATTACTTCCAGTATGAACGTGCGGCTTGATTCAAATTCCGCATATCTGTTTGCTTCTTGGCAAGACGTGAATGGAACAGTTAATGAGCCATGTTTGATGCTGCTTTTGACAGGTGCGTCTACAATCACTCAAGTTACAATATATGGCACCCCGTTAAACATTTGGAAGATGCTTCCCACCAGTGGTCTTACACAAGGAATTTATGCAAAGGGTGGATATTACAACCATTCTAAAATCATTAAATTATAGGATTATTTTTTCATGAATAGTGCCACACACTGTGGTTTTACAGTCCGTTGACTGGTAGATGCATTGTACAGAGTAAATGTAGCTTCAGCTTTTGTCGTGCTTACAATTGTCCCCTGTGTAATAAGCCCAGACCATCCAGTAGACTTTACATATGCAAAAAACGGATGAGTTTCACAACCATCTGGCACAGGAAATGTCACTGTGAAGTCAACTGTTCCTCCAGCAGCAACTGTCACCGCGCTACTTGCTGATATCATTGAACCGATAATACTGGACAGTTTACTCTGGTTATGCGAAGTAAAATGGGACAAAAAAATTATTCTGAAATATTATAATTGAATTATACGAAAGAAAGGAGAGCTTATGGAAAACGAAGATATTGTAAAAGCTCTTACTGAGCATAGTGAAAAAATTAAGGTAGCAAACCATCGTATTGATGACCTTGAGAAACAGCAACAGCAGATTCAAGAATTAACGATTTCCGTACAAGAACTTGCAATGTCAGTTAAAAATATGGTTGAAGTTCAGAAAGATCACAGTGATAAACTTGCAGAGTTAGAATCCAGACCAGCACAAAACTGGAATACTGTAACAAGAACAGTATTAACAACAATTGTTGGAGCGATTGCAGGAGCTGTAGCACTGGCTTTTGTAAATGCAATAGTTCCATTTTTATGAAAGAGAGGTAGAAAATGAACAATAAGACATATGATTTAATCAAGGATGTATCTTTACTCTGGATGCCTATTTTCATTACATTTTATGGTGTATTGAGTGCAACATGGGGATTCCCTTATGGAGAACAAATTTTAGCAACATTGACCGGACTTAATGCGGCACTTGGTGCGGTTGTAAAGTATTACAAAGCAAGGTATGACAAAGAAAGCGAGGAATAGAAATGAAAAAGTTATTTATCAGTCAGCCAATGAAGGACAAGACAGATGAGCAGATTCTTGCGGAGCGGAAGAAAGCAATTGAAGCAGCAGAGGAAATAGTAGGGGAAGATGTAGAAGTAATTGATTCATTCTTCCAGTCAGCTCCGGCAGATGCGAGACCATTGTGGTTCCTCGGAAAATCGTTAGAGCTTTTATCTACAGCAGATATTGCATATTTTGCACCAGGATGGAGCGAATATCGCGGATGCAAAATTGAACATGAATGTGCTGTGCAGTATGGAATTGACAGAATTGAAAGTGAGGAATAATACATATGATTATTAATGTACATGCAGGACACAACCCTGACGGAAAAGTAGCGTGTGGAGCTATCGGAATCATCCGGGAATCAACAGAAGCAAGAAATGTAAAGAATGAGGTTATCAGACAGTTGAAAGCTCTCGGGCATACAGTATATGATTGTACTGTAGAGAACGGTACCAGTGCGAGCAATGTCCTTTGCAATATCGTAAAGAAATGTAACTCTCACGATGTAGATTTGGACGTGTCCATCCACTTCAATGCAGGGGCAAAAGATGTTGCAGGAAATGGACAGACAACAGGTGTGGAAGCATATGTCTTTAGCAGTAACAGCAAAGCAAAAGCATTTGCAGAAAAGATTGTAAATGCGATCGCAAGCCTCGGATTTAAAAATCGAGGGGTAAAAATCAACCAGAAGCTGTATTTCCTTAGAAAAACGAAAGCTGCAGCTCTCTTGCTTGAGTGCTGTTTCGTTGATGATAAGGACGATGTAGCTTTATACGATTACAAGAGCATGGCGGATGCTATTGTGTGTGCAATCGCCGGACAGAAGTATCAGGAGCAGACAACAGAAGCTAATGATACAGATGCAAGCGTTCCAGGATCTGAAACAAGTGTCGGAGACAAGGACAGCATTTACAGAGTGCAAGTAGGAGCATACCGGAACAGAGATAACGCAGTTGCATTGCAGGAAAAATTAAAAGCGGCAGGATTTGACGCGGCTATTTTAAAAGCGTAAAATGGAAAGAGGTTAGTGCTTTGCTAACCTCTTTTTACGTCCTTATTTGGTGGGTACAGGAAATTTTAAAACAATTCAGATTAGTAACAAAATAGTAACAAATGTACTGAAACCCTAGTAAAATCAACGTTTTTCTAAAGAAAATTTAAGAGACAATTAAAAATAATCAAACTTTGGAAACCCTTGATTTTATTGTGAAAAGTGCTTGAAACCATTGATTTTACTGGGTTTTCAAAGTTTTCTGTAGACGTTCTAAAATGCTCCTGGATATTCAAAAACAATTCCAGTTAGTAACAAATTAGTAACAAACCAAGAACCATTACTGATTCTGAAAAGGTGTCTTTATTTTCTCTATCTGCTCCCGGAGCTTATCAAGAGACCGGTGCCCGTATTTGGCATTTGTGATGTCGTTCCCGAATGAATGTCCCATCATCCGTATCCGGTCGTTTTCGTTTACCCCGTAATCTTCACACAACCTGGAGAAAGTATGGCGGCAGTCATGCGGAGTGTGTTTTTCTCCGGTCGCCGCGTACAACATCCCCAAGGTGTCTAATTCCTCATACATCTGGTCACGGAATACGTTCGTTGAACATCCGAGCAAATCCCGGCTGCTCCCCCTTACTTTGACAAAATCATATACAGCCGGGTGGATAGGGACATATCTTTCTTTTGATGCCCGTGTCTTTACCCCGCCGAAAAAATAACAATCCTCCAGATCAACGGTCATGTCTTTAAAGGCGGCAATCCGGAATCCGCTGTAGCACATGATAAGAACCATCTGTATTGTCGGGCTGTCACTGTGTTTCCACAGCAATCCCAGATCCGCATCCGTAAACGAAACACCGCCTTCATCGTCGTCCGGGATCGGTATATAAACGGCAGATGAATAGTCCTTGTCTACGATGTCATATTTGATCGCGTACTTATAGAGTTGGTGCATGAGCGATACAATTAGCTCCTGAGACGCGTGTTTGAGCGTACAGGCATTCAAAACGTTTTGAAGGTCTCTGTATCGTATTTCACCAAAACGGGCTGTATGGAGCGTATACGCGTTTTTAAATGCGGCTTGTGTCGAGTACATGGATGACGTTTTTCTGCCCTCTTTGATCTCTTGGCGGTACTTCTCTGCGAAGAATTCCCTATACACTTCCTCAAATGTCGGTGTCCGGTCGATGAATACACCCTTCTGGATCTTGATCTTCCCCTCCATCTCCATCTTCCGCGCCGCCAGTATTTCATATCCTTCATCCCATGTCTCGACGTAGGCAAGGGCTTTCGGCGTGACCGCCCCCTTCTCCGTATACTCTGCCACCGGAGGGTAGACCGCGTATGGGCGGCGGCGTCCTTTCCCTAAGTATCTGATTGAGCCGAAGTTGTTCGGTAGTTTCTGGTGCTTTTTCCTTCTCATTTCATTCCCCTTTCATCCTGTCCCAAGTCAAATTATAACCAAAATTTGATTACTGAAAAGCACTAAAAACAGTCTTTTTTCAAAAAAATGCATTTACACAGCTTATACGACAAGATTTTCACCGCTGTAATAGTACGATAAAGCCCGGAAATAAAGGAAAAACGGTTGACTAATCGAACATATGTTCGTATAATCAAAAGAATGGAAGGGGGTATGCAAAATGGATGAAATGCATGGTATAAAAAAACGCATCAAAGAGTACGTGGATAAGTGCGAAAACCCGCATTTTCTGCGGTGCCTGTGGGCTTTCATCACAGGCTATGAGAGGGGGAAAAAAGCAAAATAACCATATGGTTTCTAAAAAAACCATATGGTTTCTAAAATAACCATATGGTTTTTTTGCTTTTCTAAGGCATTTTTTCAGCCCTATATAGTATATATAATAATAT
>ERZ1034917.379-NODE-379-length-41834-cov-16.163790_pt1 | contig 41834 bp, 43 predicted proteins | sample MGYA00520605_ERZ1034917 | MGnify/ENA primary metagenome ERZ1034917 (study PRJEB33766, sample SAMN09781784) | gut metagenome | biome: gut microbiome | host: Homo sapiens | place: Madagascar | study: EMG produced TPA metagenomics assembly of the PRJNA485056 data... | reverse complement strand
GCTTTTGCCTTAAGAAACCTGAATAAAAAAATACGAACAAAAAAGCATCTCCGCTGCCGTTTTGCGTAGCGGAGATGCTTTTTTAAGGTCGAATATTTGATTTTCCGAATCTGTTTTGATTTTGTGAATTTGTTTATTACACAAGCTTTTACACAAGCTTTTTTGCCCATTTGCCGGAGCGCAGCATAAAGAAGCCGATGACGCATTTTATGATATCAAGGCAGACACATATTGCGTAGAGGGGCAGTATGTCAAGATCGGTGCAGCGGGAGAGCAGCAGGGCGGTGGGGACGCTTATGCACCAGACAAATACGCAGTCAAACAGAAAGGTTATCATGGTCTGGCCGCCGGAGCGCAGGGTAAAGTAGCAGTTGTGTACATAGGAGTTAAAGGGCATCATTGCAGAGGAAATTATCATCATATACACAGCCAACTGCCGCACCTGCTCGGATACATCGTAAAAGAGGGTGAAGACATGGGAAAACGACGCCATGATGATGCCTATGCCCACGGATACCGCGCAGGAAAAGGCGATGAGCTTGCGGTCGGTATCCTTGGCCTCTTCGATTTTTCCGGCGCCCAGCAGGCTGCCCACCATGATGGCCACCGCAGTACCCATTGACATATAGAATATATTAAAGATATTGCTGATGGTGGAGGAGATATTGACCGCCGCCACGGCGCTGAGGCCGCGTGTGGAATAGCACTGCGTCATTACGGTCATTCCCAGCGCCCAGAGAAGCTCGTTGAAAAACAGGGGGGCGCCCTTGAGGGTTATCTGCCCGGCAAGGCGGCCGGGAATATAGAAGGAGCGGTACGCGCCCTTTATATACGGGACCTTGCCGCTGTGCAGGTGAGTCCATAAAAGCACGATAAGAAGCTCGGTGCAGCGGGCGATGATGGTGCCGATGGCGGCGCCGCGCACGCCCATTGCCGGTATTCCGAAGGCGCCGAAGATGAAGATATAGTTGAACACGCCGTTTACAATGACGGCGGCGACGCTTGCAACCATGGGCACCACGGTGTGCTCGGTTTCGCGAAGGGTGGAGGCGTATACCTGAGTGAGTGCGGTGGGAATGAGGGCAAGAAGGGCGATGCCTATATATTCCTTGCCGTACATAAGGGCAAGGGCGGGATCGGCGCCGGAGTTATCCTCGGTGAGAAACAGGCTTATAAGCCCGTCTCGGAAGCACCATATTACGGCCATGCCCAAGGCGGTAAGCAGCACGGCGGTATAGAGCTTGAAGCGGAAGGTGTAACGGACGCCTTCGTCGTCGCTGCGGCCGAAGAACTGCGCGGTAAATATGCCCGCGCCGGATATTCCGCCAAAGAGCATGAGCATATATACGAATATGAGCTGGTTGACTATGGCTACGCCGGACAGAGGCTCGGTGCCCAAGCTGCCCACCATGACATTATCAAGAAGATTTACGAAGTTTGAAATGCCGTTTTGCACTATAACGGGAAAGGTGAGGGCCAGCACGCTTTTGTAAAAAGCGCGGGTGCCTATGTACTTTTTAATGTTCATACAAGGTGCCTTTCGGAAAGAAAAATTTTGCTTTGCGGTGCGTCGGCGCAATATGTGCTTATCGGGGAGAATATATGCATATATATTATTCATATATATTTCTTGTATTCATACCGTCCTTATGTATTGCCGCCGTAAATTCTTTATGCATGTTATGCAGGTTTTCTTAGCCGGGGCTGCGGGTGCACGGAAAGCAAAGTTTTGTTATTATAGCACTAAGCGGGATTATGGGCAAGCGGAAAACGGAAGGCGGGGCAGGTGAGGAGAGGCGGGGAGCCGAGTGCGGCAAAAAACGGACGGAAAAGCAAAAAAATATCAAAATAAAGCGAAAAAACTTGTAAAAAACATTTGACAGGAGAGGGGGTGCGGGAGTATTATATGCACGGTTAGCGAACGCTAATCAATTTTTAAGGCATTGGGTTAGCTTTGGCTAATCAAATTCCGGAACGACGGGGCGCCGAAAGAAAAAGGGCGCACGGCGGGAAAGGAGAAAAGATATGATGCCGCTTTTATTGGCGCAGACGGGGCAGGAGAACATCATAAAGAAGATCGGAGGCAATCCCGAGACGAAGAAGCATCTTGAAAACCTGGGCTTTGTAGTGGGCGGAACGGTGACGATAGTGAACTCTCTGGGGGGCAATCTGATAGTGAATGTCAAGGAGTCCAGAGTGGCGATAAGCCGGGAGATGGCCGGCAGGATCATGGTATGACGGCGCAGGCCTTTATACATATATTATAAGTTCAATTCTGATTTCTTAGTTTAAGGAGGACGGTGGAATGAACACTCTCAAGGAAGCGAAGATAGGTCAGACCGTAAAGGTGGTAAAGCTCCACGGCGAGGGTGCGGTAAAAAGACGCATCATGGATATGGGACTGACGAAGGGCACGCAGGTGTATGTGCGCAAGGTGGCGCCGCTGGGTGATCCGATAGAGGTTACGGTGCGCGGATATGAGCTTTCGCTGCGTAAGGCCGACGCTGAAATGATCGAAGTGGAGAATGCTTGAGGCAGGGGAGAAGGACCCCGTATTTTTAAGATTTGCAGTTAGCGATAACTAATTGCAGAAGGAGAGGATTATGGATCTGCGAATTGCCCTTGCGGGCAACCCAAACTGCGGTAAGACGACGCTGTTCAACGCGCTTACCGGCTCGAACCAGTTCGTAGGAAACTGGCCGGGCGTTACTGTGGAAAAGAAGGAAGGCAAGCTGAAGAAGCATGAGGGCGTTATTATAACCGACCTTCCGGGAATTTATTCCCTTTCGCCCTATACCCTTGAGGAGGTAGTGGCGCGCAACTATCTGATAGGCGAGCGCCCGGACGCGGTGCTTAACATTATTGACGGCACAAACCTTGAAAGAAACCTGTATCTCACAACGCAGCTTACCGAGCTTGGAATTCCGGTGGTTATAGCCATCAACATGATGGATATTGTGAAGAAAAACGGAGACAAGATAAACACGGCGGAGCTTTCAAGACAGTTGGGCTGCAAGATAGTGGAGATATCCGCGCTGAAGGGCACGGGGGTTATGGAGGCTGCCGAGGCGGCTATTGACGCTGCCAAAAACAGCAAAACGGTGCCCATGCATACTTTCTCCGGCCCGGTGGAGCATGCGCTTGCGCATATTGAGGAGGCGGCGGTGCATGACATGCCGCAGGAGCAGCAGCGCTGGTATGCCATAAAGATATTTGAGCGGGACGACAAGGTTATGAGCAGCCTCAAGCTGGATGCCTCCGTTATGGAGCACATCGAGAGCGACATAAAGGCTGTTGAAGCGGAGATGGACGACGATGCGGAATCCATCATAACAAATGAAAGATATATTTATATAGCTTCCATTATTAAGGCCTGCTATAAGAAAAAAGAGGCGGGCAAGCTGACCACTTCGGACAAGATCGACAAGGTAGTGACAAACCGCTGGCTGGGTCTGCCGATATTCGCGGTGGTAATGTTCCTGGTTTATTATATTGCAATGGTTACCGTGGGACAGTTTGCAACCGACTGGATGAACGACGGCGTATTCGGAGACGGCTGGCATCTGCTTGGCATAGGCGCCAAGGAATACAGGGAGAAATCCGATGAATACACGGCGGCGATGCAGGCCATACAGGCCTTTACCGGCGAGGAGATAGACACGGAAGCCGATGACTTCGATGCAAAAGCACTGCTTGAGAAGATCAGGGAGCTTAAGCCGGAGGCGGACACCGCGACCATTGAGGTGGTGGATGAGGAGAACCTTTCCACAAGCAAGCTGACGGCGTACTATTCAGCGATACCGGAAGGCGCCAAAGAGGATGAAACGGTGGGCATGACCTATGTGGATGCCGTGAAATACTTTGAAGAGCGCGAGGAGGGCTTTGAGGCTCCGGACCCCGCGGCAAGCGGAGTATGGGTGCCCGGTCTGCCGGTGCTGATAGGCAACGGACTGGAGGCGGCGGGTGCATGGCCGTGGCTGCAGGGACTTATCAATGACGGTATAGTCGCCGGTGTGGGCGCGGTTTTGGGCTTTGTTCCGCAGATGCTGGTGCTGTTCTTACTGCTTGCCTTCCTTGAGGGCTGCGGCTACATGGCGCGTATTGCCTTTGTGCTGGACCGTGTGTTCCGCAAGTTCGGGCTTTCCGGTAAATCCTTCATACCTATGCTTATAGGTACGGGCTGCGGCGTTCCCGGAATAATGGCTTCCCGTACGATTGAAAACGAGCGCGACCGCAGAATGACCATTATGACAACCACCTTTATTCCCTGCGGCGCAAAGGTTCCCTTTATTGCAATGATAGCGGGTGCTATCTTCGGAGGCTCTGCGTGGATTGCGACCTCGGCATACTTCGTGGGCATGGCCGCAATCATTGTATCCGGCATTATGCTTAAGAAGACCAAGATGTTTGCCGGTGATCCCGCTCCGTTTGTTATGGAGCTGCCGGCTTATCACTGGCCGACCGTGGGCAATGTTCTGCGTTCCATGTGGGAGCGCGGCTGGTCCTTTATAAAGAAGGCCGGCACCGTGATACTGCTTTCCACCATATTTGTATGGTTTACCACTTACTTCGGTTTCACCGCGGACGGCTTCAGGATGCTGGCTGAGGAGGAGATAGACAGCTCCATTCTGGCGGCTATCGGACGCGCGGTTGCATGGATATTCGCGCCTCTTGGCTGGGGCAACTGGCAGGCTGCCGTGGCTTCCATTACGGGCCTTGTGGCTAAGGAGAACATCGTTGGAACCATGGGCATCCTTTACGGAGGCGGCGGAGCAAATGTTTATGCGGCGCTGGCTCAGGCCTTCACCCCCATTGCGGGCTACTCCTTCCTGGTGTTCAACCTGCTGTGCGCACCGTGCTTTGCGGCAATGGGCGCCATCAAGCGTGAGATGAACAGCGCGAAGTGGACATGGTTTGCAATAGGCTATCAGTGCCTGTTTGCCTATGCGATAGCGCTTATGGTATACCAGTTCGGCGGAATGTTCACGGGCAACATAAATGTAATAGGACTGATATTTGCCTTTGCGATACTTGCCTTTATGATTTACATGCTGGTGCGTCCTTACAAGGAGGCTACAAAGCTGGATGCCAAAGTAAAAGTGAACAAGTGAGCATATAAACAGATAAATGAAAACGCGCCCGGCTTACGCGTCCTGCGGCATTGAAGGCTGCGGAAAGCGGGCGGGACACGGAAAAGGGAAGGGAGAGAGGTTTATGTTTCAATGGATAGCGGATAACATCTGGGCGCTATTTGTAATACTGGTGCTGGCGGGCATAATAGCGGCTGCTGTTTATACCGTGGTACGGGATAAAAGGAAGGGCAAAGCTTCCTGCGGCTGCAATTGTGCGCACTGTGCGATGGCGGGCTCCTGCCACAACGCTGAAAAGGCGCAAAGCAGCGGGCATGACCGATCTGCTTCCCACGATGCAAATAACAAAGAATAATAAAACGGTTCTGTTTTAGAAACGGGGAACGGCGGATCCGCTCCCCGTTTCTTTTATAAGGTATAAAGGAGCAAGCAATGGATAACGGAAAAAGGCTGACGGCGACCCATATAAAGTATCTGTTTGCGGTTATGGAGCTGGACAGTGCGGGCAGGGGCGCGCGCTGCGTGGATGTTGCGGCGGCGCTTAAGATAAGCAAGCCCAGTGTGCATAATATGATGGATGCCTTTTCGGAGATGGGGCTTATACGCCGTGATGCCTTTTCCGCCGCATATCTGACCCCGAAGGGAAGAGAAACGGCGATGCGGTACAGGCGGTATTACGACAAGCTGGAGAAGATGATGAGAGCGTGTTTCCCCAAACAGGAGGACCTGAGCCCGGTGCTGCTGGGGATGCTTGCGGAGCTGAGCACGGAAAGCCTTGAGAGCTTCTGCCCGGAGGCGTGCATGGCTTAGGCAAACGAAATATGCACAAAATGCGAAGGAAAACGCCCGGTTAGCGCAAAAAGATGTGCAGATGCCGCAGGAAGGTGGTATAATAAAACTGCGGCTGAATAATGAGCGCAAAAGCGAGCATAATTACTGCGGCCTCGGGAATACCGTGAAGGAGCGGCGAGGGGTGAGACCGTAAGCTTAAAAGGGAAAGCGAGGAAAAGAATATGGTTAAAACTGTGCTTAAAATAGAAGGAATGGCCTGCGGAATGTGCGAGGCGCATATGAACGAGGCGGTGCGCAACGCTTTCAGGGTGAAGAAGGTAGCCTCCTCCTGCGCAAAGGGAGAGACCGAGATAATATCGGAGGAGGAGCTGGACAGGGACGAGCTTGCCAAGGTGGTAGCGCAGACGGGCTATGAGCTTAAGGGCATAGAAAGCGGCCCCTTTGAAATGAAGAAGGGTCTGTTCGGCTTTATAAAGAAGAAATAAAATGCTTTTAAGAAAAAAAGGGCGCGGGCGCAGCCGATAAAAAAGGCACGCGCGGCGATGCCCGCAGGGCGGTCGGGATGCTGATTCCGGCCGTTTTGCATAAATGAGCGGCAGAGAGAAAGCAAAAGTTGAAATTATTGCTTGCATTTTAGCGGGCAATATGTTAGAATAATCTGCCGATATTCCTTGCCCCTGCTTTTATGCAGGAGCCACAGACCATAAGGAGGTGAAATAAATGTTCAAGTATGAAGCCATGTATATCATTAAGCCCACCGTGGAGGCTGAGGCGAGAACCGCTCTTATAGAGAAGTTTTCCCAGGTTATCACGGGCAACGGCGGTCAGGTTGAGTCCGTTGAGGAGCTGGGTATGAAGAAGCTGGCCTACGAGATCAACTACATTGCCGAGGGCTATTATGTATTGGTCAATTTCGAGGCTGAAGCCACTCTTCCCGCAGAGCTGGAAAGAAATTTCCGCATCAACGAGAATGTAATGCGCTATATCGTAATCAAGAAGGAAGCATAAGCGAAAGGAAGTAGACGCGATGAACAGGGTTATTTTAGTAGGTAATCTTACAAAAGATCCGGAGCTTAGAGCTACGGCCAGCGGTATATCGGTATGCACCTTTACCGTAGCGGTAAACAGGCGCGTAAGCCGCGACGCTCAGGCACAGGGAGCAAGAGACGCGGATTTCTTCAATATCGTTGTTTGGCGCAATCAGGCTGACAACTGCGCAAAGTATCTTGCCAAGGGCAGGAAGGTGGGCATAGTGGGTTCCTTGCAGAACCGCAGCTATGACGCGCAGGACGGCACAAAGCGCTACATCACCGAGGTGGTGGCGGACGAGGTGGAGTTCCTTTCTTCTGCGTCGGGAGAAACCCGTTCAAACGCAATGCCTCCGGAGGCTCATCCGGCGCACAGCTTTGACGCTCCGGCGTCGGGCGGCTATACCGAGGGCGTTCAGCCCGTGGACAGCGATGAGCTCCCATTTTAATCTGAACTAAGGAGGATAATGATATGTCTGAGAAGGAATATACCAGAAAGCCCAGAACCGGCCGCAAGCCCCGCAGAAAGGTTTGCCAGTTCTGCGCCGATAAGGTTGAGAGCATAGACTACAAGGACGCTGCAAAGCTTCGCCGCTTTGTATCCGAGCGCGGCAAGATCATGCCCCGCCGTATGACCGGCACCTGCGCCAAGCATCAGAGAGAGCTGGCCACCGCCATCAAGCGTGCAAGAGTTATGGCTCTTCTTCCATACAGCGCCGACTGATAAGGCCGCTGCTTGAAGCAATTGAGCAAAACCGTCCCTGCGGGGACGGTTTTTTATATTCCGCACTGTTAAAGGGCGGAAGGGGAAAACGCGCCGCGCCTTACGGCGTGCCGCGCTGCGCGTCGGCATCGGCTCTGAAGCGGGCGGCGGCCTTTACAAAGGAATCCAGCAGCAGCCGGCTGAAGGGGTCTTTTTCAAAGAGAAATTCCGGATGCCACTGCACCGCCTGTATGAAGCGCCGGTGCGGCATATACACGGCTTCGGTGAGACCGTCAGGCGATATTGCCATGGGAGAAAGCTGCCGGGAAAGGCGGCGTATACCCTGATGGTGGCAGCTGTTTACCTGAAAAACGGACTGTCCGGTAAGCCGGGCAAGAGGAGAGCCGCAGGTAAGGCTTACGCTGTGGGCGGCGCGGTCATAGGGCGGCAGCATTTTGTGCGCTGTTCCCGGAAGTTCGGTTGGAAGGTCCTGCCAGAGAGTGCCCCCGAGAAAGACATTCATAAGCTGAAGGCCGCGGCATATGCCAAGGAGAGGCTTATCCTGAGCCAGGGCAAGCTCAAGCAGCAGACTGTCCTGAGCGTCACGCAAGGGGCAGGTTTCCGTGCCGGGGCGCGGCTGCTGCCCGTAGAGAAGGGGCGAGACATCCTGTCCGCCGGTGAGCAGTATTGCATCGCACATGGAAAAAAGGCGGTTTATGAGCCGTTTATCGCTTGTCAGGGGCAGAATGACGGGCAGACCTCCGCAGGCGGTTATGCCGTCTGCATAGCCGGGGAGCATCCAGAGGCTGGAGAGCTTTTCATCCCAAAGCGGGGTGATTCCTATAACGGGAAGCATATAAAAAATCTCCTTTCGGATAAAATAAACGGGAATAAACGGGATATAATAAAAAAGCGGCGCTTTCACAAGAAAAGCGCCGTTGCTTGTATATATAATACTGCCGCAGGCAGGTTTTGTCCAGCGAAAGCGGAGTTTTTTAATTAAAATAAAATTAAAGGGGTTGACCTGCGGGGGCGGATATTATAGAATAAAATATAAAATATTGCAGTGTGCGAAAGAAAGGTGCGCCAAAAGGAGAAGGCATGGTACATATAGGCAACGATTGGGATGAGCTGATAGGGCAGGAGTTTTCCAAGGAGTATTATCTGAAGCTGAGGGAGTTCCTGAAGCAGGAGTATTCGCATTACAGGGTGTATCCCGATATGTATGATATATTCAATGCGCTGAAATATACCTCCTTTGCGGATACGCGTGCGGTTATAATAGGGCAGGATCCCTATCACGGACCGGGACAGGCGCACGGACTTTGCTTTTCCGTAAAGCGCGGGGTGACGCCGCCGCCCTCCCTTGTGAACATATTCAAAGAGCTGCATGACGATTTGGGACTGCCCGTGCCTTCAAGCGGAGAGCTGACGCCGTGGGCGCGGCAGGGGGTGCTGCTGCTGAACACGGTGCTGACCGTGCGGCAGGGGCAGCCGGCCTCGCACAAGGGGATGGGCTGGGAGATTTTTACCGATGCGGTTATAAGAAAGCTGAATGACAAGCAGACGCCGGTGGTTTTCCTGCTGTGGGGAGCGCATGCCCGCAAAAAGGCCGAGATAATCGACAATCCCATTCATTATAAGCTGGCCTGCGCGCATCCTTCGCCCCTTTCGGCTTACAACGGCTTTTTCGGATGCCGCCATTTTTCCAAAACAAACGAGCTTTTGAGGGCGTCGGGGCAAAAGGAGATATCGTGGGAGCTGGAATAAAAGCGCATAAAAAGCGCAAAAAAGGCGTATAAAAGCGGTTTTGCAGGGCGCATAAAAGAAACGCGGCGGCGGGCATGAAGAAAAAAATAAACAGGGCTCCCTGTACGGGAGCCGATGATCAGGGGTGTTTTGCGCCGCTCAGCCGCCGCAGCCGCAATTGTTCGTGCCGCCGCAGTTGTTATTGCAGCCGCAGCCGTTCTGGGTATCGCCGTCCAGCAGCGACAGCAGCAGCAGCCAGAAGGCGTTATTGGAGCAGCCGTTGCTGTTTGCGCAGCCGCCGCCCAGCAGCTGCCACAGAAGGAGCAGCCAGAGCAGATTATCATTTCCGCAGGAACCAAACATAATATGAATTCTCCCTTCTTTTATGTGGTACAGTATATACTACGCATAAAGGGGCGGCGGTGTTACGCATTGTTGTTTATTTGCGCATTTTTATAAAGGACGGGTAAGTATCGGGCGGCGGCATTTTCCGCTTGACAAATTACATTAATTTGCTACAATTAGTTCAATAAATCAATAGTAATGCCTGATGAAGGAGTAGCCGTACTTTATAAGGACGCACAAAGCGAGACGGGGAGAGTGAAAGCCCGCTGCGGACATACGGTGAAGGGCAGCATCGTAAAGGGCAAGAAATAAAGCGGGCCGTTCGGTCAACGAGGGTGGAACCGCGGAGCGAGAGCTTCGTCCCTTGGTTGGCGGACGGCTTTTTGTTTTTTTCGGCTTCAAGGAGAGGCCGTGCAAATAAAAAATCAGCAGGTGAGGGATAAAAGCATGAAAGCGACTATGGAAAAGATTATTGCGCTTTGCAAGAACAGAGGCTTTATTTTTGCGGGCAGCGAAATATACGGCGGGCTTGCAAACACATGGGACTACGGCCCTTTGGGTGTGGAGCTGAAGAACAACCTTAAAAAGGCGTGGTGGCAGAAATTCGTTCAGGAAAACCCGTACAATGTGGGGGTGGACTGCGCGATACTTATGAACCCGCAGGTGTGGGTGGCTTCGGGACATGTGGGCGGCTTTTCCGACCCGCTTATGGACTGCAAGGAGTGCAAGGCCCGCTTCCGTGCGGACAAGATAATTGACGATTACTTTGCTTCTCAGGGCACGGACGAATCCAGCGACGGCTGGGACGGGGCAAGGATGGAGGAATTCATCGCAAGCCACGATATCGTCTGCCCGGTGTGCGGAAAAAAGAATTTTACGCCTATCCGCAAATTCAACCTTATGTTCAAGACCTTTCAGGGCGTAACGGAGGATTCAACTGCTACGGTATATCTTCGCCCGGAGACCGCGCAGGGAATATTTGTAAACTTCAAGAATGTTCAGCGCTCGGCGAGGCGCAAGGTGCCCTTCGGTATTGCGCAGATAGGCAAATCCTTCCGCAATGAGATTACGCCGGGAAACTTTACTTTCCGTACCCGCGAATTTGAGCAGATGGAGCTGGAATTCTTCTGTAAGCCGGGGGAGGACCTGCAATGGTTTGATTACTGGCGCAGCTTCTGCCGCAATTGGCTGCTTTCTCTGGGAATGAAGGAGGAGCATCTGCGCCTGAGCGATCACAGCCCGGAGAAGCTGGCGTTTTATTCCAAGGCGACTACGGACTTTGAATTCCTGTTCCCCTTCGGATGGGGCGAGCTTTGGGGCGTTGCCGACAGGACGGATTACGACCTGAGCACGCACGCAAAGCATTCCGGAGAGAGCATGGAATATCTGGATCCGGTTACAAACGAGCGGTATGTACCCTACTGCATTGAGCCGTCGCTGGGCGCCGACCGTGCGGTGCTGGCCTTCCTGTGCGAGGCCTATGACGAGGAGGAGATAGCCCCTGGCGATGTGCGCACGGTGCTGCATCTGCATCCGGCACTTGCGCCCTACAAATGCTCCGTGCTGCCCTTGCAGAAAAACAAGCTCAGCCCGGAGGCAAGAAGGGTATACGAGCTGCTGGCTAAGCATTTCCCGGTGGATTACGATGATGCGGGTTCCATCGGAAAGCGCTATCGCCGTGCCGATGAGGCGGGCATTCCGTATTGCGTAACGGTGGATTTTGATACGCTGGAAAACGGCGAGGTCACGGTGCGCGACCGCGACACGATGGAGCAGATCCGCATTAAAATTGAGGAGATTCCGGCCTTTATTAAGGAGAAGATGGCCTTTTGAGAGGAGAACTTCAAAACAGAAGCATTTGCAGCCCGAGCAGGGCTGCTTTTGCAATTAAAGGGGCGTGCGGCTGCTTCGGTGCGGCATTTGTGTTGAATTTAATTGTTGTTTGTGATAATATAAAATAAAAGATCAGCATGGCCGGGGCCTTGCAGATAAAAGGAGCTGAAATATGAAAGAAGTTAAATCGCCGAAAAAACCGCTGATTTATTATTACGGTATTGTGTTGCTGGTTATCCTGGTGTTCAACATGGTGATTTCTCCGCTTTTGACAAGTGCAAGGGTAACTCAGGTGGATTACGGCACCTTCATGAAAATGATAGAGGAAAAGAATGTGGGCAGCGTGGAGGTGAGCGATTCCGAAATTGTATTTACCGATAAGGAAAATAAGAAAATATACAAAACAGGAAAAATGGAGGACGCGACCCTTACGCAGCGGCTGTATGATTGCGGTGCGGAGTTTGCGCGGGATATAGAAAAGGGAATGTCCCCGTTGATGAGCTTTTTCCTGACTTTTATACTGCCGATTTTGATATTTGCGGCATTGGGGCAGTATATGGCCAAGAAAATAATGTCGCAGGAGGGCGGACCGAATGCCATGGCGTTCGGAATTGGGAAAAGCAACGCAAAGGTATATGTGCCCTCAAGCGACGGCATACGCTTTTCCGATGTGGCCGGCGAGGACGAGGCCAAGGAAAACCTTGCCGAGATAGTGGATTATCTGCACAACCCGAAGAAATATTCCGATATAGGAGCTTCAATGCCCAAGGGCGTGCTGCTGGTGGGCCCTCCGGGCACCGGCAAGACCATGCTTGCAAAAGCGGTGGCGGGAGAGGCAGGCGTGCCGTTTTTCTCCATGTCGGGGTCTGAGTTTGTGGAGATGTTTGTGGGCATGGGGGCATCCAAGGTGCGCGATCTGTTCCGTCAGGCAAAGGAAAAGGCGCCGTGCATTGTTTTTATTGACGAAATTGACGCAATAGGCAAAAAGCGCGAAGGGCAATTCGGAGGCAATGATGAGCGGGAGCAGACCCTTAACCAGCTGCTTACCGAGATGGACGGTTTTGAGGGAAACAACGGCGTTATAATCCTTGCTGCCACCAACCGTCCGGAATCACTGGATCCTGCGCTGACCCGTCCGGGACGCTTTGATCGCCGCGTACCGGTGGAGCTGCCGGACCTTGCGGGGCGTGAGGCAATACTTAAGGTGCATGCAAAAAAGATAAAGGCTGCAGACAATGTGGATTTTCACACCATAGCCCGTATGGCGGCCGGGACCTCGGGAGCGGAGCTTGCAAACATTGTAAACGAAGCGGCGCTGCGCGCGGTGCGCAGCGGACGCGCCGTAGTGGAGCAGGCGGACCTGGAGGAAAGCATAGAGGTGGTAATTGCGGGATACCAGAAGAAAAACGCCATTATGACCGATTCGGAAAAGAAGGTGGTGGCATACCACGAGATAGGTCACGCGTTGGTGGCGGCGCTGCAGACCGATTCGGCGCCGGTGCAGAAGATTACCATAATTCCGCGCACCTCGGGCGCGCTCGGCTACACCATGCAGGTGGAGCAAAATGACAAGGTACTTATGACCAAGGAGGAGCTGGAAAACAAAATTGCCACTCTTACGGGCGGACGCGCGGCGGAGGAGCTGGTCTTTAACAGCATTACCACCGGGGCATCCAACGATATTGAGCAGGCCACTAAGCTGGCAAGGGCGATGATTACCCGTTACGGCATGACGGAAGAATTTGATATGGTGGCGCTGGAAACCGTGAACAACCAGTATCTGGGCGGCGACGCGTTGCTTGCCTGCTCTGCCGACACGCAGAAGGAGGTAGACCGCAAGGTGGTGCAAACCGTCAGGGTGCAGCACGAAAAGGCGCTCAAGCTGCTTAAGGACAACCGCGGAAAGCTGGAGGAGCTGGCGGGCTATCTTTATGAAAAGGAAACCATAACCGGCGAGGAATTCATGACCATTCTTTCAAGAAGGGAAGAGGCAAAGGTATGAAAAAAAGCGGTGTCAAATGGGGCGAGCTGATAGCGGGCGTGCTGCTGATAGCCCTCGGGGCGGCGACATTTGCAGACCCGGACGGGATGCTTGCGGGGGCTGTGGCGGTGTACGGCGCCATTGCCGTGATAATGGGAACAGAGGATATAATAATATATGCGCGCATTGCGCGGTTTACGGGGCTGGGACCGATGCTGTCGCTTATTTCCGGAATACTGAGCGTTATGTGCGGCATTATGCTTATGGCAAACCCGAACGCGGGCATATGGGTGCTGACGGTGCTGCTGCCGGTGTGGTTTTTGGCGCACTGCATATCCGGGCTTACGCGCCTTGGCTTTGTAAGGCTTATGGGCAGCCCGTTCTATTACTGGTTTTTGCTGGTGCTGGACATTACAGGCATAGTTCTCAGCTTTATGATGCTGTTTAATCCTGCGGTATCGCTGCTTACGGTGCGTGCTTTAAGCTATTTTGCGGCGGCATATCTTGTGCTTTTCGGAACAGAGAGCGTAATTTCGGCCTTCGTGCGCCGGAATTCCTCATGGTAAGCACGGCGAGCATGATTCGCGGGAAAGGCTTTGCTTATACAAGGCTCCGATCCTAAAAGGATCGGGGCTTTTGTTGTATTAGGTTAAACGGAGGAAAGGCTGCACGGATAATAAGCAATAATATCGCATCGGCATTAGCACAAAATTAACATACAAGCGCGTTTTATTTGTTTTTTTTAAAAAGAAGGGAAAACGGGTTGAAATTGTGCTATGACAAGTAAGGTTTGCCCATTGGATATGGCGGCGCAGAGCTTTATAATTTATTCTATAAAATGCTGAAAAAGCAAGGAGGATTAGGGATGAAAAAGACAGTTGTTGCCGTGATAACGGCGGTTATGCTGTGCATGATCTGCGTGGGCGCGTTTGCCTCGCCGGAGCGGCCGGTGATAAAGCTTGACGGCTTTCATTTCGGCACGGAGGAGCCGGGTAAGGATGCGCTTGCAACAGAGGGCGCATGGAATCTTTCCGCAGAGGGTGCGGTTATAGGACAGCTTGCCGGTAATCCTGAGGACAGCCGGGACATAGCCGAGATAAAGGATAATGTAATTACATGGACCGGCAGCCGCGGATGGCTGAACTTGGATGTTGTGAAGATGGTATCCTATGTTAATGTTCTTGAGTACAAATATCTTGCCTTCAGGGCGGAGAACACCGAGGACAACACGGTGGAGATGGCGGTTATTCCGACTATGACCAATTCCGGCGGAACAAAGGGCACCGCCGAGGTTACTGTGAACAGACCCATACTGCTTAACAGCGACGGAAGCAAGGCAAAGGATTGCGGCTGGAAGGTGGAAACAAGGGAGAATGCCGGAACGCGCGGATATTTGCTGCTGCCGGCAAAAAAGACCGTTTGGGTGGTTATTCCCATGACGGCGCGCAACATTCCCGTCTTTGAACAGGATGATAAGGGCTGCATGCAGTTTGTTGATGACGTGGCAAGGAATTGGGCGGATGTTGAAAAGGGAAGCGGCGCGCATATAGTGCAGCTGCTGTTTACCGGAGTAAGCACGAACGAGGAGATACAGCCCACCTTTGATATGTCCGTGGCCGCATACGCTGCCGTTACAATGTGCAGCGCCGCTGCGTTTGTTGTGCTTAAGAAAAAGAGAGCATAGTGCCCGTTGGGAAATAAGCATTAAATAAATATATCCGCAGCCGTCAGGGGCATGAGGCTTGGGATGGTGCGGGCAAGACACGCAGAGTTTCAAAAATTCTGCGTGTTTTTAATATTCAGAAAAAACTCGCAAAATGCGAGTTTTTCAGAGATATGTTTTTTGTTAAACCGATTAAAAATTCACGAAATCAAAGGCGGCAAAACCGCATTCCATATTTTCAGCTTCAACAAATCCCTTAAGGCAGCGTATTAAATCGCATATACCGACTCTGCTTTCCTCCATAAATTGATCCTGGCCTTCAAAGCTGCCTTCATATGTATCGCAGCTTAACGGATATTCGGCGGAAAAAACAGCAGGGTCTATGATGCCGCTTGCAAATCTTAAGCTTTCACCGTTTTCTCTGTAATATTTTGAGGTTGCATATTCGTATTTTCCGTCATAGCCGCCTCTCATACTGAGATAGAAGTTAATGCTGAGCGTTTCGCTCAAGGGACAGTGGAGACTGAACTCCACCTTGTTGCTGTCGCCCCAGTAGCATATGGAAAAGTATTCATCTTTGTATCCGCCGTAGCGCGTTGCGGGTTGCTGATAAATGCAGTAGTCTCCGTTCAGCCTGCCTTTTTTAATTGCAAAATCCTTGCAGAAGGAGAACAAATCAAAGTCGGCCACATCTTTCGGAGCGGTGGTTGCGGGAGAAACGGCGGCTGTGGGTGAAACGGCGGCTGTGGGAGAAACGGCGGCTGTGGGGGAAACGGTGGCGGCAGGATTACCCGAAGCGGTGCTGCTGTTATAAAAAACAACAAATAAAACGATTCCTATAATAATTACAGCGGCGATTGCAATTATCAGCCAAAGCACTTTTTTCTTTCCGTGATGACCGTCGGGAATGTTTTTGTTGGGGGCTTTTTCGGTATTAGCGCCTGCCGGAGCCGGATCCGGAGACAAAAGCGCGTCTGAAGAAATATTAAAAATTTTAGCAAGAGCAATAACATTCTCAAGCGTGGGCTGTGTTTGTCCGTTTTCCCAAAAACTGATGCTTTGTCTTGATACTCCGAGCTTTTCAGCCAGTTCGTCCTGGGACATATTATATTTGTTTTTCGGTAAAATCTTATATTTTCTGATATCATTATCAATGCCACATCCTCGGTTTTTTATAATTATAACATATTCGGTGTCTGAGGGAAATAAAAGGTTCTTAACATTTTGTCAAGCAACGCTTGCATTTTGTTTTTTTTTCGGATTAAACCGTATAAAATATACAAATCCGAACCAATATGCAACAGAATCAGAACATGAAAATCAAAGCAGGTGTCTTGTCAAAAAGCCCGGCTAATATATATACTCTTGCAGACTTGCAGACCGCGTTTGCAAATGTGTATCGGTTGTTATTCTTTGTAATGATAAAATACAGTATGACTGCATTTAGGTTTGAATTTTCTGAAGCTGTATTTATGTTTACAGATGCTTCGGATTGCGGTGATATAATTAGCAGGAGGCAAATAAAAACAAAAACCGGCAAGGCTTGAAGCCGTGTCGGTTTTGGTGGAGATAAGCGGATTCGAACCGCTGGCCTGTTACATGCGAAGCAACCGCTCTACCAACTGAGCTATACCCCCGAAACAGTAGTATTTTAGCATTTTGCGCGCAGGATGTCAAGGATTATTTGGCGCGCAATTGTTTTTATCGGTGCAGCCGGGTAATCACGAGAGATTAAGTATCAAAAGAGCGGTGACAAGGCCTGCGAGCATGGATATAAGGCTTATGATTATGGCCTTGGGGCTGCTTTTAAGGCGGGCGGCGCTGAGGTATACCGGCACCGTATAAAAGATGGTTTCGGTGGAGCCCATGAAAACGGAGGCAAATATGCCCTGTGATGAATCGGGACCGTACAGGGAAAAAATGCGGCCAAGCTCCGCCAAGGCGCCGGAGCCGGAAAGGGGGCGGATGAGCAGGAACAGCCCCAAGCCCTCCGGCAGACCGATAAGAAGGAGAAAGTCTGAAAGCAGGGAGCCGGCTGCGGAGGCAAGCCCGCTTGCTTCAAAAAGCTCAACGGCAAAGAGCACGGCCAAAAGATAGGGCATGACGCTGACGGCGCCGCGCATGCCGTCCGCCGCGCCCGAAACAAAGGCCGTGTAGGCATTTTTGCGCCGCAGAGTGCAAAGTATCAGCGCAAGCAGAATAAACAGCGGCACGGCAAGGGAAGACAGCAGGGAGAGGCTCATCGGAATATCACCCCCAATATAACGGCAGTGACGGTGGATACGGCGGAGGCGGCAAGGGAAGCAGGCAGTATGCTTGCGGCATCAGCGCTGCCGGCTGCGGCGCGCAGGGTAAGCACGGTGGTGGGCAGAAGGGTGAGTGCGGAATTGTTGAGCACCAGCAGCATTATCATATCCGAAGTGACCTTACCCTTTGCCGGAGAGCAGGCGGCAAGCTCTGCTATTGCGCGGCGGCCCGCCGGGGTGGCGGCGTTGCCCATGCCCAGAAGATTGGCGGTGAGGTTGGCGGCTATGGCCTCGCGGGCAGACGGGGTGCCGGCACCGGGAAACAGGCGCTTTATAACGGGCAGCAGCAGGCGGGTAAGCCCGGAGAGCATACCGCCTTCGGCGGCGATGTTGAGCAGGCCCGACCACAGCGCGAAGGTGCCGCAGAGGCTGAGAGTCTGGGTGACGGCCTAGGCGGCGGCGGGCAGCAGAGCGGCGGGGTCGGAGGCAAGAAGCCCGTAGAGCAGGGAGGAAAGCACGGTTACAAGCCAAAGGATCGACAAAATATCACCTCAAAATTGCAATATTTGTGAATAATCATCAAACAAACTCATTATTAAAATTATTTTTCGAAAAACTGTTGACATTTCCTACGAATAATGTAGAATATAATCAAGCAAAGAAAAGGAAGGTGTATTGCAATGAAATCAACAGGTATTACCAGACAGGTAGACACGCTCGGAAGAGTTGTGCTGCCCAAAGAGCTCAGAAGGAACATGGGGTTGGATGTAAACGACGCTATGGAAATTTATGTTGACGGCGATTCGATTATTCTTAAGAAGTATCATCCCTCCTGCATTTTCTGTGACGAGGTAACGGACGTTATCAATTATCACGGCAAGATGATCTGCCGTGCCTGCCTTGCCAAGCTGGTGGAAGAGGCTGCAAAGTAATTTTTTGAGCAAGTGTAAAAGAAAAGATGAAAAAAACGGAGTCGGCGGACTCCGTTTTTTTTGAAAATATGGCCTGTCAGTGCGGCTTTGCGGAGCTGCCGGCTGACGGGGCGCGGCAGGGGAACACGGCAAGAGGAAGCAGCAGGGAGGCGGCTGCGGCGGCATAGCCGAAGATGGTAAGCAGAGTGCAGAGTGCCTCCGTCGGGAACATACGGTAGAGGGTGGAAAAGCAAAGGCTGATAACGGCGGCGCACACGACGGCCACGCAGGCGGCGGCTATGCCCGTTATGCCAAGGGGACGCAGGCGGCGGGAAAAGGGAAGGTTGCTGCAAAATGCGGCGGCGAAAATACAGGCCGCGCCCTGCAATATATTGAAGGCCGCGCCGGAGACAAAGGTGCGCATGAGGTAGCGATACTGAGCCTCAACGGCGATGTAAGTGCCGGGCAGTTGGATAAGCCAGGTGAAAAGATAAAGCGCTGCGGGAAGCGACAAAAGCAGGGCGGACAGCGGGCGGCGCATTTTGGGGCGGGCAGCGGCGGCAACGGCGGCAAAGCCGGCAGCGCCCAGCAGAGCACGCATGATGGCAATCAGCCAAGCGGCGGCCGTTGCGGGCGGCGCAAAAGCCGCGGTAACGGCGGAATTTACAAGCTGAAGGGCACCGGAGGCTATAAAGGAAATGCTGATAAGGCGCAGATCAGAGCGCTTTTTTATTAGTGCAAAGCCGGTAACGGCAAAGGCGGCTGCGAACAATACGGCAAAAATCAGCTCGGAGACGGCCTGAGGCACGGAGATGCCGGAGCCGGCGGGGGAGCAGGCGAAGCGGAGATAGCGTATATTAGAGGGCAGCTGTGTGACGGTTATAACGGCGCAAAGCAGCAGCATGGCGCCGGAGAGAGTTTTGAGTTTTGCCTGTCTGTTCATTATATTATTCTCCTTAACTGACGGTAAGAGGCTGCGCGAAAGGAAAAAGCAAAAGCGGCGCAAAGCGGAAAACCGTTTCGTGCCGCCGGTATTATCGGCTTACGCTGTCGGTAAGCTGAAGCCCTTTGTTGTTTTCAAGCGCCCAGCGGATGGACCAATCGTTTTCAAAAAGTATAACGGGACGGCCGGAATTATCCTGAGCGAGGCGGCAGGAGGAGGAAAGACGCAGCGTTTTGGGGTCGATATCCTTATTAAGCACCCAACGCACAAAGCGGTAAGGAAGATTTGTTATTGAGGGCTCGACATTATATTCGTTTTTGAGGCGGTAAGCCAGCACTTCAAGCTGAAGCTGACCCACCACGCCCACGATTATTTCCTCGATGCCGATGTCGTTTTCCTTGAAGATCTGAATTGCGCCCTCCTGAGCCAGCTGAGTGACGCCCTTTATGAATTGCTTGCGCTTCATTGTATCGCTTGTATGCACGCGGGCAAATATTTCGGGGGCGAACATGGGTATGCCGTCGAAGCGGATGGGCTTGCCGGTGCATACGGTATCGCCGATGCCGAAGATGCCGGGATCGAAAAGGCCGATAATATCGCCGGGGTAGGCCTCGTCGGCCACCTCGCGGTCCTGCGCCATGAACTGCTGCGGCTGGGAAAGCTTTATATCCTTGCCGGCGTTTACATGGTGAACCGTCATGCCCTTTTCGAATTTGCCGGAGCAGATGCGCATAAAGGCCACGCGGTCGCGGTGTGCGGGGTTCATGTTGGCCTGTATTTTGAAAATGAAGCCGCTGAAATCCGGGCTGTCGGGCTGCACAAGCACATCGCCTGCCATGCGGGGAGAGGGCGGGGCGGTGAAGGAGAGAAATTTTTCAAGAAAGGCCTCCACTCCGAAGTTGTTCATGGCGCTGCCGAAGAACATGGGAGTGAGCTTGCCGTGAGCGACTTTGTCCATATCGAGGTTGTCGCCTGCGGCGTCAAGAAGGTCGATCTCCTCCTTAAGACGGTCATGATAATACTTGCCCAATTGCGCGGCAAGGGCTTCGTCATCTACGCTGCCGCTTACGGAATTTACCTTGCTCTGGCCGTGATTGCCGCCGCTGAAAAGCTCCACGGAGGCGCTTTGGCGGTCGTAAATGCCCTTGAAATCGCCGTCGGTGCCGATGGGCCAGTTTATGGGGCAGGAGCGTATGCCGAGGACATTTTCTATTTCCTCCATGAGGTCGAAGGGGTGCTTGCCGGCGCGGTCCATTTTGTTTACGAAGGTAAATATCGGAATACCGCGCAGGGAGCATACCTTGAAGAGCTTTATGGTTTGCTGCTCAACGCCCTTGGCGGCATCGATGAGCATGACAGCGCTGTCGGCCGCCATGAGGGTACGGTAGGTATCCTCGGAGAAATCCTGGTGCCCGGGGGTGTCCAGAATGTTTATGCGGTAGCCTTCGTAGTCAAAGGCCATGACAGAGCTGGTGACGGATATTCCGCGTTGTTTTTCTATTTCCATCCAGTCGCTGACTGCATGCTTTTCCGCGCGGCGTGCCTTTACGGAGCCTGCCATGCGGATAGCGCCGCCGTAAAGCAGCAGCTTTTCGGTGAGGGTGGTTTTACCGGCGTCCGGGTGCGAAATGATGGCAAAGGTGCGCCGTCTGTTTATCTGCTGTGTAAGCTCCGACATGGTTGTTCCTCCGATTTTAAATGTTTGTCCAATATAAAATATTGTATGTAAAATATCGGCATTTGTCAAGCGTACGGCAGAAAAAGGCAGGTTGGTGCTGCGGCTCAGGAGGTAAGCACGCCGTCATCAAGAAGGAGGATACGGTCGCACATATCGGCTACGCGATGGTCATGCGTGGCAATAAGCACCGTCATTCCGCCGCCCGAGAGGCGGCGGAGAATGGCCATGACCTCTTTGGCGCAGGCGCTGTCCAGCGCCGCGGTGGGTTCGTCGGCAACAAGCAGGTCGGGATTATTGGCAATGGCACGGGCTATGGCAACGCGCTGCTGCTGACCGCCGGAGAGCTGAGAGGGCGGAACATTCAGCTTATCCGCTATGCCCAGCTCCTCAAACAGGCTGCTTATGCGCGGCTTTATGCTGCGCAGGGGTGTGCTTCCGAGCATCAGGGGCAGAGCGGCGTTGTCGGCGGCGGACAGATAGGGGATGAGCCCAAGCTCCTGGAGCACGGAGCCTACGCGTCGGCAGCGCAGACGGGCAAGCTGTGCGGCGTTTGAAAGGGTGACATCGGTGCCGTCCAGCAGATAGCGCCCGGAGTCCGGGCGGCTCATGCAGCCTATAATGCTTAAAAGCGTGGATTTGCCGCAGCCGGATACCCCCATGAGGGCAACGGTTTCCCCCTTTTCCAAGGTGAAGGAGACACCCTTGAGGGCGTGAACCTCGGAGGGCTTATTTTTATTATAATATTTTTGAATGTTTTCCAGCGTAATAAGGCTCATAATTATGCTCCCTTTATAAGTTTTGCCTGATCGGCGCGAAAAGTAAGAAGGAAGGAAACGAGATTCAGTGTGCTGAGCATTAAAAGCAGAGCAAGAATGGGGCACAGCACTGCCGCGGGATAAAGCCGCAGCGAAAGAATACGGGCGGCAATGCAGGAAAGCAGGGCGGGCAGGATAAGCCAGAGGGCATCGCATAAAAGCTGGGAGGCGAATATCTGCGCCGGGCTTGCGCCGCAAAGATAATGAATGGCAAAAAGCTGCTTCCGTTCTGAAAGGGAAAGAAAGCGTTCGCCTATAAATGCACATATGAACATAACAGCAAGTATTGCGCAGAACATGGAGGGAACGGCTATACTGCGGCTGCGCCCGGCGCTTTGCTCCAGGCAATAGCTGCCCAAGACGGAAAGCCCGGCCTGCTTTGCGGCATCGGGGCTTGCGGCAAGCGCGGATTGATCATTATTAAGTAAAAAATAAAGATATTCCGGCGGGGTGTCGTTTTTAAGCAGGTTTGACGGGTCGAAGGCAACGGCGGTTTTGTTGATATCGTCAAAGCCGACGGGGCTGCTGTTTGCGGGGGTGACATCGTTTTTAAGTATTCCGCAGATAAATACATTCACACGCCCCGCTTTTGGGAAATACATGGAAACGGTTTGCCCGATTTTGTAATGCGCACTTGCGGAATACGGGAGAACCACGGAGACGGCATCGGGCCTTGGGGAGGCGAACCAATCGCCGCGGGCAAGGTCAAGGCGCACGGTATCCAGAAATTCGCGGGAAAAGACCCTGATATTAAGCCCGTCGGAGCTGCGGTGGGAGTAAAAGGTTCCCAAGGGGCGTCCGTGTGCGCAGGCATAGGCCTCGCCGTCGCTGCCGGGGGCGGCAACGGCAACAAGCGGATATCGCTTTTCGTATTTTTCAATGCTTTGCACAGAGGCTATCATGGAAACGCAAAGAAAGAATATTACAAGGCCGGCAAGCAGCTCAAGGGCGGAAAGCACGCGCATCAGCAGGTTTTTGCCGGAAAGGGAACGCATAAGGAAAAACAGCTTCATGCTTTATGCCTCCTTGCGCTTGGTCTGCCTGCGCCCGATATGCGGCGCACGGCGGGCAGCAGAGTGATAAACATAAACAGCATTGTAAAAATGAAGGTGCACGCATAATACGGCGCGCTGAGGGGCTGATATTTCAGATGCGCAACAAGCAGAGGATCAATAAGGGAGGCGTACAGGGCAAGCCCCGCAAGATATGCAAGCAGCGTGATAATGGCGGGCGGCAGGAAAAGCCCGCAGAATACAAAGGTCTTATCCGCGCCGCAAAGCCGCGCGACTTTGCAGGCGGCAGCGCTTTTGTTTATTATGCAGCAAAAGAGACTGAACATATTAAGAATCATTATAAACAGTATGCCCCCGGATACAAGCACCGCAAGAAAGATATCCCTTGCGTAACGGGCCCCGCTTATATCAAAACGGCAAACCGCATTGAGAACGGCGGGGTATTGCAGGCTGTCAAGCTCCTGCTGCGAAAAGGGGCGCGTGAAGGTGCAGCTGAAGGAAACGGGGGCAAAGCCTTTTTCCCGCCCGGAGAGGCTTTTCATAAAGCCGTAGGGAAGGAAGCAGCCGCTTTGGGAAAGGCCGATGACGGTTACCTCGGCGCCCAAAACGGTTATTTTGTCCCCCGGCGATGCCGAAGGAAAATATTCCTTTGACACAACGGCGACCGGGGCGGAATATTCGTCATCCGAAAAGAAGCGTCCCTGCGAAACGGCGCAGGAAGCGGTACCTAAGCGAAAGCTGTTTTCAAAATACGGCTGCCAGAGCACATCCGGCTCTTCATTTTGAGAATAGGTATAAAAGCTGAGAGTATCATAGCACTGCTTAACGCCGGGGAAGCTGCCGGAGAAGAAAATGCGGTCAAAGAGCTCCATGGGAGCGGGGGAGGCAGCATCAGCTTCCGGCGGGGGAAGGCGGAAATTAAAGGAATAGGTGGCCTTGTCATCGGCGATATCGCTTAAGGTGCTTATATAATCGGCGCAGTAGGCAAGCATGGAGAAGGATATGCCCAGGGAAACGGCCAGTGAAACAAAAACAACAGCAGCCGACGCGGCTTCGCGCCGTAAAAAGGCAAGGGTAAGCTGCATTAGCAGCAGGAGCTTTTTCAATTGCCGTCCTCCTTTTTGCCGCTGCTTTTTTGCTGCTGCGGGTTTTTATACTGCGTGAGAGTATACAGCTTGGACAGGGCAAGGAATATTCCCGCGCCGGCGGCATAACAAAGCGCAAACCATATTATATCGGTTATATCGGCGCGCTTGAGCATTGCGCCCGTTATAAGGCGGAGAAGAGCATAAAAAACAAAAAGCGAGGAGGGGATAATCAGACCTATGCGCACATTTCGCCGCAGAGAAAAGGGAATATTAAAGGCGGAGTTTACGGAAAAGCCCAAAAGCGCGGCGCCGCAGAAAAGGGGGATAAGGGGAGAAAAATAATAATCGGTATACGGCAAGCATTCGACGGCATAGGAAAAGGGAATTATCCGCACGGCATCCAAAAACGGCAGCATATCGTCTGAAACCGCACGGAAGCCGGCGGCATCAAAGGGCAGGGGAATAAAATAACAGCAAAACAGCAGCAGGCAGCCGGAAAGAAACAGCAGGCGCGGCAGAGCGCGTAAGGGGCGTGGGCGCTTTATAAGCCATATTATGTATATTGCGGCCAGTATTATTGCGGGGATGTAAGGCTGAAACATAACCATAGTGCTGTCCTCGTTAAAAAATAATTTGCAAGCGAACAGATATGGAAACTTAGTTATCTGTTACGGAGAATTAGTTATCTGAAAATTCAAATTTAGCATCAATGATTGTGAAGTTATAAGCACTGCTGGCTCCGGTTGCAAATGCACGGATGCTTGCCTTATCGTTTGCACCATAGGTAGAATCTACAAATGTGCGCGTGCCTGTCGGAAAAGAGAGATAGCTGACATAGTTTGAACTGGAGTTTCCTAAACTTTTATTGTCGATGATTGTTATTTCGTCAGCTATGCCGGACATGCCGAGAAAACCGGGAGTCCAATACTGCATTTTGTAACTGATGTCTCGATTAGGGGTATTGCGGTCAATTTCAACTTTAACCTTGTTGTTGTACATACGACATATTTTGCCGGTCATTGGGTATTTGGCAGTTTCATATGCCGCATTGCCTCTGCTGCTGAAAGTTTCTGTAAATGCAAATGCGGTGGCAGAGAGTATAAGTGAAACAAGAAACAACATGATGGCTATATAGCATATCTTTCGTATTTTCATAAATACCTCCTGCAAATCATAATACTCTGTTCGCTTGCAAATATATTATATGGGATGATATTCCAAAAGTCAATAGGGTATTACAAAAAATACAGCGCGCCGCAGCGGCGCGCTGTTTGTGCCAAAAGGAGGGGAAACGCGAAAAAATGCGTAAAAACAGGCGGTTAATCCGATATATGTACGCTTACCGTTTCGGGCGAAACATCCACGGTTACAAGCGGATTGCCGTTTGTAAGCATTGCGCTCAGGCGTACATCGTGCTGACCGGGCGCAAGAGAGGTGGTGTCGGCAAAGACGGTGATGTTGTCCGCGCCGATATTTTCAAGGGCGAAATAGCCGCCGCTTACCGTTACCCTTGCCGTGTCCAGCGAGGCTGTGACGGCTCTTCCGGCGTTATTTATAAAGCTGATTTTTACGGTGTACTGACGGGAAACATGCTTTTCGCTGACGGTAATATTAACATTCTGCTGAAGCGATTCCAAAATCGTTACGCCATCGGGCTGTATAAGCTCGGCCTTTACGCTTGTAAGCTCGGGACCGGCGCCCGTGAGGTCGATATCCCGTATATAAATGCGGTCGATGTTTTTAAGGGCCTGCTCTCTGCCCACTACGGTCACGGCGGAGTTTTCGGGAGAAATGCCCGTAAGCTCATAGCCGGTGAGAAGCTTATCCGTATTTTTAAGCCCGCCGGCATATTCCACGGGCACCGTTTTTTTGCAAAGTATGCCCATATCCACAAGAACGGCGTCTTTATCCGCCGTGATATTTGCGCTTTTTACGGTGTTGCCGTTTTTGTCGATATACTCGTACTGCATTGAGGCGGCATAGCCGTCGCGCATTAAGGAAAGATCAACGGTTATCTGCGCCTGTATTATGCGGGAGATATAGCTGGAGGGCCCGCTTATCTGAAGAGTTTCGGGGCTTAGGGACGCTTCGCCCTTGTAGAGGTCGTCGGGCAGGGTGCCGGTGGTGCGCAGGCTGACCGGCACAACGGCGGAGGCCAGCTCTTCGATTTCTATTTCCACGGAGGAGGGGCTGAAGGAGGATACGGTTATATCGGAGCTGCCGGATTTTACGCGCAGGGGCACGGTGTATTTCCCGGGGGCCGTTATACCGCTTAAATCAAGGGAAACATCGGCTACGGCGCTGGAGACGCCGGAAAGCTCACGATAGGGGACATTGAGAGTTACGCGTACGCCGGGAAGGCTGGCGCGCAGTGCTTCAAGCGGGATAAGGCGCTGCGAGGTGAGCTCGCCCATTCCGGTTATATTTATCTGTATGTCGTTATAGGTGATGCTGCGGATGGGGTTTGTTTGGCTTACCACATAGCACCACAGAAGTATTGCAAAAACAACGGAAAGTATTTTAAGACCGGCGTTATGCCGGAGAATTTCCCTTATGCTGCGGTGCTGCTTTATGTTTTCGGTGCTGCGCACGGTATCTTCGTTTTCGTTATGCGGCATTTTGCGGCTTCCTCCTTTTTAAGGGCGTTTGTCGGAATAACTCTGATCGGCCTTGCGTTCCTGCTCGCGGTCGGCCTTATCCGCGTGCAGCAGGCTTCGCAGCTGGCTTTCAAGCCGCAGGAACCAATTGTCGCTTTCCTGAGAGGTGTTTATAAACAGGCTCTCAAGCAGCTCGCGTAAGGAGCGTGAATCGATATAGCGGTGGATAGCGCCCCCTCTTGTGTAGGAGATCACTCCGGTTTCCTCGCTTACGACAAGAGCGACGGCATCCGTGCGCTCGGATATTCCCAGTGCGGCGCGGTGGCGGGTGCCCAGCTTTTTGTCAATGCCCGTATTTTCGGAAAGGGGCAGAAAGCAGCCGGCGGCGCATACGCGCATATCCCGTATTATAACGGCGCCGTCGTGCAGCGGAGTGTTGGGTTCGAATATGTTTTCCAGCAGCATGCTGCTGATGCAGGCGTCTATGGCGGTGCCGGTTTCGCATATGTCGTCCAGCTTTGAATTCATTTGAAACACTATAAGCGCCCCCACCCTGCGCTTGGAGAGATTCTGTGCGGTGCGCACTATTTCATCCACGGTCTTTTCCGCTTTTTTGCGGTTGTCGCCTCCGTCCTTTTTGCGGAGGCTGAAGCTGCCGCGGCCCAGCTGCTCCAGCATCTGACGAAGCTCCGGCTGGAAGATGATTATAATTATAAGCAGCATCCATTGCAGCAGGGTGGAGAACATCCAGTTTATAACGGACAGGTTCAGCCAAGAGGATATAACGGCAAGCACGAGCAGTATCCCAAGACCCTTTATTACCTGCTGGGCGCGCGTGCGCTTTGTTACGCGCAGCAGCATGTAGATAAGCACGGACACTATTGCTATATCAAAGATATCGCCTATGCTTATCTGAGTGGTGAACAGTACGGTTATTGAGCGCCAAAGGTTTTGAAAGAACTCGCTCAAGCTATCATCTCCTCTGCCGGACGGTGACTCCGGCGCCGTTATTGAAATGCCGCAGGCTCAAAGAAATGCGGCGCGTTTTGCTTTTGAAAATATGCGGCCAAAAAACGGGCAGAGCTGCCGCATGCTTTATTTTATCACAGTTTTATTCTATAATAAACCCCTTTAATAAAAAATTTATTATTATTTAATGGAATCCGGGCGGAATTTTTGCTATAATAGCGGTGCGCCGTTTTTTCAAAAGCTTTAGCGGCGGGCCAAAACGATGGGAGAGACAGTATGCACAGAATAAATGTTTTTTGCGGTAATTACGGCAGCGGCAAAACGGAGATATCCATAAATACCGCTCTTGAATGTGCGGCCAAGGGGCTGCCCACAACGCTGGTGGATCTTGATATAGTGAATCCGTACTTTCGCTCAAGCGAAAAAACGGCCATGCTGGAGGCGGCGGGGGTGCAGGTGCTGTGCCCGACCTTTGCCAACACTTCGGTGGATATTCCGGCGCTTCCCGCGCAGATACTGAGCATATTTGCCGACCGCACGCGCACCGTCATAGTGGATGTGGGGGGCGATGCGGTGGGCGCGACGGCGCTTGGATGCTATAAGGCACAGCTGGAAAAAGATGATGTGTTCGTGCGCCTTGTGGTGAATGCGCGCCGTCCTTTTTCCAAGGGTGTGCCGGAGCTGACGGTAATGCTCAGGGATATTGAAGCAAATGCGCGCCTGAAGGTGGATGCAATAATAAACAATACAAACATGGCAAGGAATACTACGCTTGAGGACATACTTTTCGGTGCGGAGGTGTGCCGGGAATTATCCGAAAGCTGTAAAATACCGGTGGAGTGCGTGTGCGGGCTTGAGGGGCTGCTTGAGCAGCTGCCTGCGGAGTATGAGGCGGAAAGGCGGCCCATAAAGATATTCATGCGCCCGGAATGGCTGGATGAAACGGTGTGACGGAAAACGGTGAAACGACGGACACGGGCTGAAAATTGTATGCGGCGGCAAGACCGCGGGGAGGAATTGAATGAGGCTGGAGGCTTTCGATGCAATAGATGAGGCGCTGGCGGTGCTTGCGGAAAACGCGGAGGTATATACTGCTGCGTCAAACAGGATAAATGCGCTGTTTACGCAGCGTCTTGATGATGACTGCGTAATAAATGTAGTATCCCGCGTTAAGGAGGCGGTGAGCCTTAAGGAAAAGATAATCCGCAAAAAGCTCTATGCAAAGCACAGAAGCGGAAAAGAAATAATGCAGGAGCTTTCCGATGTTGTCGGGGTGCGGGTGGAGTGCCGGTTCATAAAGGATGAGGACGAGGTTTTTTCCCGCATTAAGGGTATGTTCTCAAAGCAGAAGGACGGATACTGTTATCTTGAGGATGTGCCGGATATAGGGCTGGAGCTTATGTCGCCGCAGCCGCAGAAGCAGCGCAACGGGCTAGATATATACCGCATAGACGGAATTATTGTGCAGGACGGGAAAAGCTTCCGCTTTGAGATGCAGATAAAATCGCTGGTAAAGGTGTTCTGGGCGGAGATAGAGCATAAGATAGTATACAAAAACAACAGCTATCGGCTGATAGACGATTTTTTCCGTCAGCTGATGCTTTCCATAAACAACAATCTGGTGTCGATAGACCAGCAGCTTATGCTTATATATCAGCAGATGCAAAAGCACGATTCCGGCGAAAGCTATATGCAGGCGGGGGCCACAAAGCAGATACTGGCAAAGGCCATAAACGATATGCTGTACAACAAAATGACGGAGGAGATAGGCTTTACGGTGAATTTCCGCAAGCCCTGCGAGATTCTGGCCGATTTTGTGTTCAATAACGGCGTGACTGGGGCGGATGCCATTCAGGCGGGCAGCATGGAGGTTATGGTGACCCTGCTGTACAGAATAAAGAGCATGCGCCTTGATATGCAGAACAGCCTGCATTTGGAGCGGCCGCTGAGGTTCGGCGACGGGTTCTGTCGGGTGATGGGGGAAACCCTGAGCAGGGTAATGAACGAGGATTTTGAATGGAACCTGTTTTTCCGTATGCTGTTTATTATGGAGCCGGAGAACAATTCCGGCGATCTTGAGTTTTTTATAAGCTATATCCGCAAGGAGATAACCGCGCGCTGTCCGGGCAAGGGAAGCGCGATATCGCTGATAGTGTTGGAGGATCTGCTGGAGCATTTGGCAAAATGCTTTGCGGAGAACCCGGACATAGAATTTATTTCAAGAGAGAATCTGGACGCGGCGGCGCAGAATATATCGGCATACCTTGAGCAGATACTGGCGGCGGTGGAGGAGCCTGCGCAGTGGGAAAAATACCGCGCGCACTTTCTTGCAAATGCATCGCTTTTCCCGGCGCGTGCCGAAAACGAAAACGGCTGACGAATCAGCCGTTTTTTGTATATACCAAGCATTATTTTATTTATTTGTCTGCTTATCTGCGGGGCTGCCGTCCGTTCCGCTGCGCTCAAGGGCTATGCGGTAGCCCTCCGCGCCGTATTTAAGGCAGCGGTTTATGCGGCTTATGGTGGCGGTGCTGGCGCCGGTGAGCCGGGCGATATCGATATAGGTGATGTCCTCTGCCAGCATGCGCGCCACTTCAAGGCGCTGAGCCATGGCCTGAAGCTCGCTTACGGAGCAGAGATCCTCAAAGAAACGGTAGCATTCCTCCCGGCTGCGCAGGGAAAGTATGGCGTCAAAAAGCTCATCGTTGAGCTTGCTTTGAAGTCGGGAATGATATTCCATATTCGAACCGCCTTTCTAATGCAGCTGTGTGCAAAACAGTATTGCTTTTTCGGAATAAAACGACACGGCGCGGGTGAAAATATGCTAAAGGGACTGTGCCGAGGGCGTTTGAACCTGCGCGCAGGCTGCCGTCAGCACTTTACTATTTTAACACAATACCTGCAAAAAGCAAGAGCTTTTTGCATGGAGGGGTGCAAAACGGTATTTATAAAGCAGATGAGCAAGAGAACGCATAAAGACAAGCAAACGGGCGATATCAACACCTTTTGTTCCGTCATGTGAAAAGAACGGTGCATAACGGGCGGCAAGTGTATATCAATAAGCACAAAAGGTGTTGATTTTGCAATTGAATTGTACTATAATAAACAGAAAAGATTGCTTATAAGCAAAGGAGAAAGGATAATGAAAAAGACTGTAATCGCCGTTTTGGCGATACTTATGGCACTGACCTTCATGTTTGTCGGCTGCGTCAAGGAGCCGCAGACCTCTGAGGTTCCGGATAATTCCGCGACCGCTCCCGGCGAGTCGGCAACGGCAGGAGACAACACCCCGGACACCCCGGCGGCTTCTCCCACGCCCAAGCCCGCTGCTCCTTCCAAGGATGACAGCCCGGAGTACAAGTACACCCTTAACGAGATGACAATGCCCATCTGGCAGAGCAACACCATGTACAACGAGTGTGTTACCTTCCACGAAAATGAGGACGGCAGCATAACGGGCAACCTGCTCTTTAAGCCCATTCGGATAATCGCGGTTCGCGATGTTACCCTGAAGATCGAGCTTAAAGAGGGCGTTCACTACAAGCTGGACGAAAACGACCCCAGCAAGGTTATATGGCTTCCCGGCGATGAGACCTTCTCCATTCCGTACTTTAAGCCCGGCGACCTTACCAGTGCGCATCAGGACAAGTGCGGAACCGACGGCTACGGCGGAATTCTTAACGGCGTTATGTACTGCGTAGGCGAGTGGCTGTATTCTAAGCAGATCAGCTTTACCTACACCTATGACCTTAACGAAAACGAAATGCCGCATGCCGAGTTTGCCGGCTCCAAGCTGCCCAAGACCCTTGCCAAGCTTAAGGGCGGCGAGAAGGTGAAGATCGCCTTCTACGGCGACTCCATCTTTACCGGCTGCGATTCCTCCTCCACCTACGGCAGAGAGCCCAAGGCTCCGACCTTCTTCAACATGGTAAAGAGACAGCTCAGCGCGCTTTATCCCGATGCGAAGATCAAGATCACAAACCCCTCCGTGGGCGGCTGGCAGGCTAAGAACGGCCTTGAAAATGTTGACAGCAAGGTTGCTGCCGGCAAGCCGGATCTTGTTATTCTGGGCTTCGGCATGAACGATTCCAATGTGGACGGCGAGGATGAGGCCAAGACCATTCAGCAGATGATGGATAAGATTTTGGCCAAGAACCCCGACTGCGAGTTCATCGTGGTGTCCACCTTCCATGCAAATCCCCAGATCGGCTGGGATATCAAGCAGGGCACTCACGGCGCGGCCTTCAAGGCGCTTGAGAAGACCGGTGTGGCGGCTATGGATATGTATGCTCCCCATACCTATATCCTTGAGAGAAAATCCTTCCAGGATACCACCGGAAACAATGTTAACCACCCCAATGACTGGTTTGCAAGAATGTATGCCATGCAGATACTGACCATGCTGTATGATTACAACGCCGGCTGATACGGTTAAAAATGCGGCCTCCGGAATCTTTGCCGGGGGCCTTTTGTTTTTATCCTGCGGCAAAACAAAAAACGGCGCCGGTACCGCAAAGGGTAACGGCAGCAAGAAGGAGGCAATATGAAATGCTTTTGCTTTGACCTTGACGGCACGCTTTACCGCGGCGATGAGCCGGCGGAATATGCAGCGGAGCTTGTTTCGCTGCTGCAGAAAAGAAACATACCCTATGCCGCCGTTACAAATTGCCCCATGAGAGCGCCCGAGGAAACAGCGGCGCGGCTGGAGAAAATGGGCATACCGATGCCTGCGGAGCGCGTTATATCCTCCGGCATGACGGCGGCAAGAGTGCTGGCGGAGCGGGGAGAGAAAAGCGTGTATGTTGTGGGCAGCCCGGCGTTAAAAAAAGAGTGTGAAAGCCGTGGGCTGCTTGTTTCGCAAAGCGCCTCCGCCGTGCTTATAGGCTTTGATAAAGGCATAACCTATGAGGACATGGATACGGCCTGCAGGCTGGCTATGGACGGGGCGCGGCTGTACTGCACAAACACGGACCCGGTAATTCCGCAGGGCGGCAGGCTTATTCCGCACACGGGAGCAATAGCCGCAATGGCGGAGTATGCCGTTAAGAAAAGGTGCATTTATATAGGCAAGCCCGAAAAATATATGATGCAGGACTGCATGCGCATATTTGCCGCACAGGGAGCGGATACGGAAAAAAGCGAAATTTATGTGGTGGGGGACCGTGCGGATACCGATATGGCCTTTGCCCGAAACTGCGGGGTAACCGGCTGCATGGTGCTTACCGGCACGGGTACGCGAAAAGAAGCGATGGATGCGGGCATTCCCGGGGAATATATTTTTCAAAACCTTGCACGGCTTAAGGAAAGGCTGCTTGAGGACTGACGGCGGAAATGCAGTTGCCGTAAAATTAAAAGCCGCGAAAAACCAAGCGTTTTTCGCGGCTTTTTTAAGAACAAGACTTGTTTGCTTATTAAGGCTTATTCGCTCTGCGTGCCGGATGCTGCCGGGGCGGCGGGGGACTGCTTCCTGCCGGTAATGATGCGGCGAAGGGGGGAAACCGCCATTATTGCGCCTGCGCCGATAAGGGTGATAACAAATTCGGGCAGCATATAGGTGGCGTTGTAAATTACGGAATATATGCAGGCAAGGCCGGTGCCGGTGTATTTGCTCATGATGCTTCGGCAAAGCTCGGGGGCGGCAGCTGCGAAAGCACTGCTTTCAATATCGGCAAAGAACCATTCAGCATATTGACCGTAGAAAATTGCACCGCTTGCGAAGTGAACAATATAACGCAAAACAACGCAAAGTATTGTTCCGAGTATCAGTGCGACAGTATCGTTTTTAACGCATTTTCTGAATACTCCTCCAAGACCGAGAACTGTGAAGGCAAGAATGTAATCAAGCAAAGTCATGACTATTGCATTTATAACGGAATTGTCCATAAAGGATTTAGAAACCGTGCTGAATCCCAAGAACATTTGCAACAATGCATAGGTAAAGCCGGTGAGCAAACCCCAAGGCGTTCCGTACATATAGCCGATAATGATGATGGGCAGCATAGAGAACAGGGTCACCGAACCGCCGAAGGGCAAGTCGGAGAACTTAATCAGGGACAGAATTGTTCCCAGTGCCAGCATTACTGCGCTGACTACAAGTTTTTTTGTTTTTTGGTTCATGTTCCAACCTCTTTTCATTTTTTATGAATAAGCCGGAAAAAAAGAAAAACCGCGGTATGCCCGCGGTAAATTGCTAAGTTTGCTAAGTAGCTTATCTTCCTACGATGGCATTACCCATATCAGGTTAAAGGGTCAAAAGCAGCATAGCTTTAATCTCAGCCGAATTCCTTCAGCACCCCTGACTTATTCAATTGCACTGATTATACAGCATTGTTTTGCACCTGTCAACAAAAGAATAGGCAGTAAAAGGGTTTTGCACAAATGCGGCTTCGGGGCATCAGGCGCTTTGCACGCCCTTTTGTGCGCGCTTAAGGCGCAAAAGCATGCGCACCGATGCAAACACCGCCACCAGCAGCTCGGTAACCGGCATTGCCCACCATACGGAATCTCCGCCGAAAACAAGGGGAAGCACTATTATAAGCGCGCCGCTTAACAGTATTCCGCGGGAGACGGACACCGTCATGGAGCCGGGGGAATCCAGCGTGGACTGGCAGTAGTAGGAGGCATAAACATTAAAGGGCAGCAGCAGGAAGGAAAGGGCGTAAACGCGCATTATTCCCGGCGCTATAAGCAGGACATTTTCGGTAGGGGTCATAAACAGGCGGATAAAGGCCGTGGGCAGCAGCATGGTAAGCGCCGTCCATAATACCCCTATTACGGCGCAGGTTATTACATTGTATTTAAGCAGCAGGCGTATGCGGTCAAAGAGATTTGCGCCGTAATTCTGCGAAAGTATCGGCTGGGAGGCCTGCCCCACACCGTAGGCGCAGCACTGCACGAAGGTGCTTACCGATACTATAACGCCGTATACCGCCAAAGCGTCGGTGTTCAGATATTGCAGGATACTGCGGTTGAAAAGTATTGTAAGCACGCCCATTGCAATATCCACAATAAAGGAGGAAAAGCCGTTGTATATTATGCGGCCGTAGCTTGAAAAGATGTGCCTGTCCCGCTCAAAACGCAAGGTATTTTTTTTGGAAAAGAAGTGGGTGGCCAGCACAATAAGCGAGACGGAGGCACCCATCGCGGTGGCGATGCCGGCTCCCTTAATGCCCATATCAAGGGTGAAAACAAAGAAATAATCCCCGAAAACATTGAATATGCCGCCCGCCAGCACCGCTTTGGTGGCGCGTGCCGGGTCGGAATCGTTGCGGAGAAACGAAGAAAATATACATATAAAAACATACACCGGCACCGATGGCTTAAGGGAAAGAAGATAATCCCTGCACAGGGGCAGGAGGGAATCGGTTGCTCCGAAAAGGCGAAGAAGCGGCTCCTCAAACACATAAAGCACGGCCACCAGCAAAACGGATATTATGCCCGCCATTGTGACGGAGGCGGTGAAATAGCGGTTGGCGGAGGTTTCGCCGCGTCCGCGCGCCACGGCGTAGAGCACCGAGCCGCCTATTGCTGCAAGCAGACCGAGGCTGTATATAATGTTCCACATGGGGGATACCACGGCCATGGCGGCGGAGCCGTCGGGCCCGTGATAGCGCCCGACCATGGCGGCATCCACAAGGCCGTAGATGCTGGAGATAAGCGTGCTTCCGAACGAGGTAAGCAGAAAACGGGCATAGAGTTTGCCGATATTATCCTTTAATAGGTCCATAAATAAATTGTCCTTTTGAGTCCTTTTGCCGTGCAGATTGTATTGCTTTTGTTAAAACAAAACGATTATATCGGCTTGGCAAAAACAAGTCAAGCAAAACAAAAAATAAAGGCCGCCTCTGCGGCGGGATTTTCGGCACGCGCCTGCCATAGGGGACAAAAAGGGGTTTATAATTTTACGGTATTATGATACAATAGCATTATGTAATGTTGGAAGTGAGCGTGTTTTTTTATGATAAAGCTTATGCTGATTGACGGCAATTCCCTGCTTAACCGCGCGTTTTATGCCATGCCGCTGCTTACCGCGGCGGACGGACGGTATACAAACGCCGTTTACGGCTTTACAAATATGCTTTGGAGCGCAATTGAGCAGATTGCCCCCACCCATATAGCCGTTGCCTTTGACAGGCGGGAGCCCACCTTCCGCCACCGGGAGTATGCGGATTATAAAGCGGGAAGAAAGCCCATGCCGCCGGAGCTTGTGCCGCAATTTCCGCTTTTGCGCGAGGTGCTGGAGGTAATGCGAATCTCCACCGTGGACATAGCGGGCTACGAGGCGGACGATATTATCGGCACGCTCAGCCGGATATGCGAAGAGGGAAACGGCGAATGCGTTGTGCTCTCCGGCGATAAGGACACCCTTCAGCTGGTTTCGGACAAAACCACGGTGTGGATAACGCGAAAGGGAATAAGCCAGACGGAAAAATTTACTCCGCAATATCTTAAAGAGAGTATGGGGCTGACCCCGGAGCAGATAATTGACTATAAAGCGCTTGCAGGCGACAGCTCGGACAACATTCCGGGTATAAGCTCGGTGGGGGAAAAAACCGCGCTTAAGCTGCTGGAAAGCTATAAAACCGCGGAAGGCGTGCTGGATAACGCAAAAAACATCGGCGGAAAGTTGGGACAGCGCATAGAGGCGCAGCGGGAGCAGGCACTTCTCAGCAAACGGCTTGCCACTATCGACCGCAATGTGCCCCTTGATTTTACAATGCGGGATTGCATCTATCTTCCCGCGGATACGGGCGTGCTCAGGCGGGAATTTGAGCTTTTGGGCTTCCGGTCGCTGCTTGCGCGCTTGCCGCAGGAGCAGCAGGAGGAAAAACGGCAGGAAACGCGGGCGTTTGCAAAGCCGGAAACAATAAATCTCAGCGGTGTCAAAGGGCTTAGGGAAGCGCTGGAAGAGCTTGCAAAGAACCGGCAGGATACGGATAAAAACGAGGTGTATTTTGTTATATCGCCCGATAAGGAAACGGGGCAGAGGCTTGCCTATATTTCCTTTGACGAAAAACGCCAGCTTTGCATCCCGGTCTGCGAAAACCTGCTTTGGCAGGGCGCGGCCCCGGAGGAGCTTTTCGGCGCGCTTGGCGATGTTATGTCAAATAAAAGCATAGTCACCTACGACGCAAAAAGCCTCATGCACGAAACGGGCGGGTTTGAGGCGGGCGGCGATATAATGGTGGCGGAATACCTGCTTGATTGCCTTAAGGGGGACTATCCCCTTGAGGGTATACTGGAAAAATACGGTCTTGAAGCGGGGGCGTGCCAAACGGCATATATTGCCGCCCGCCAGCAAGAGGCGCTTGAAGAGCAGGGAATGCTTAAGCTGTATAAAAATATTGAGCTGCCGCTTATAGGGGTGCTTTATTCCATGGAGGAAAGCGGCTTCACCGTGGATGTTTCCGTGCTGCGCACGCTGGGGGCTGCCTTCGGGGAGGAAATGGAGGCTTTAAGCGCACAGATATACGATATGGCGGGGGAAACCTTCAACATAAACAGCACAAAGCAGCTTGGAGAAATTCTTTTTGAAAAGCTCGGGCTTCCGCACGGGCGCAAGACCAAAACCGGGTACTCAACCGGCATTGAGGTGCTTCAGGCTTTGGCGGAGGATCATCCCATAATTCCCGCAATTATGGAATACCGTAAATTGCAGAAGCTTAAAAGCACATATATAGACGGTATGCTGCCGCTGCCCGACGCAACGGGAAGGGTGCATTCCAGCTTCAATCAGACAGTGACCGCCACGGGAAGAATATCGTCAACCGAGCCCAACCTTCAGAACATCCCCGTGCGCACCGAAATAGGCAGAGAGATACGGCGCGCCTTTGTTGCGCGAGAGGGCTGCGTACTGGTGGACGGCGACTATTCGCAGATAGAGCTGCGGGTGCTGGCCGATATGTCGGGTGATGAGGGACTGCGGCGCGCATTTTGCAGCGGGGAGGATGTTCATACGGCTACGGCGGCATCGGTATTCGGCGTGAAAAAAGAGAAAGTGACGCGCCGGCAGCGGTCGGAGGCAAAGGCGGTGAATTTCGGCATAGTATACGGAATAAGCGATTTCGGCCTTGCACGCAATATCGGCGTGCCGGTAAAGGTGGCGGCGCAGTATATTGCGGATTATTTTGCGAAATATCCGGGAGTAAAGGCGTTTATGGATCGCTGCAGGGCGGAGGCCAAGCTGAACGGATATGCAGTTACCATGATGGGGCGCAGGCGCCCCTGCCCGGAGCTTTCAAGCTCAAATTACAACACGCGCACCTTCGGGGAAAGGGTGGCCATGAATACGCCGGTTCAGGGCAGTGCGGCCGATATAATCAAGCTGGCCATGGTAAAGGTAAAGCAGGAGCTGCAAAAGCGCAATATGAACACAAGGCTTATCCTTCAGGTGCACGACGAGCTTATTTTGGAGGCGCCGCTTGAAGAAAAGGAAGCGGCGCAGCAGCTGCTTAAGGAATGCATGGAGCAGTGCTGCTCTCTGAGCGTGCCGCTGCCGGTGGAATGCAGCAGCGGACAGAATTGGTTTGAAACCAAATAAACCTTTATTAAAAAAGAAAAAGCGGCTTTTGATAAAAACGGCATAATACGGAGGCGTAAAATGCGGGTTATAGGAATAACGGGCGGAATGGCCAGCGGGAAAAGCGAGATAAGCCGTCATATTGCGGCGCGGGGCTTTACCGTGTTTGATGCCGATGCCTGCTCAAGGGCGCTTACCGGGAAAAACGGAGCGGCGCTTGAAGGCATAGCGCAGGTGTTCGGAGAAAATTTTGTAAAGGACGGCGTGCTGGACAGAAAGCTTATGAGCGCCGAGGTGTTTTCGGATGACGGCAAACGAAAACAACTGGAACAGATAATACATCCCATGGTAATTGCCGAATGCATCAAACTTATGCATAAATGCGCAAATGAACAGCTGTTCTTTATAGATGCGCCGCTGCTGATCGAAAGCGGTATGAATGAAATGTGCGATGAAGTGTGGACGGTTTATGCCACGGTTGAGCAGCGCATAGATCGCGCAATGAAAAGAAGCGGCCTCAGCCGGGAAGAGGCTGCGGGCAGAATAAAAAGCCAGATACCCTTTGCGCAGCGAAAACGCTGCTCAAGTGCCGTAATAGACAACAGCGGCGCGCTGGAAAAAGCGCTGAAACGCACGGATGCACTGATTGCTGCGGCGCTGAAAAAACAGATGCAAAACGAAAAACAAACAAGGGGAGAAGCACCGTGAAATCAATAATAAAAATTACTGCGCTTGCAGCGGCCTTGATGCTGCTTGGCGGATGTTACGCCGGGGCGATAGTAACGCCCACACCCATGCCGGAAAGCTCGCAGCTGCGCCCGCAAACCAGCATAAGCCCGCAAAGCGGGGGAGAGATATCCATACCCATGCCGGAAAAGCCGTATACATGGCATCCGCTGTTTGTAAAGGAAAGCGGCATGAGCAATATATTTTCCATGATTTTTGAGCCGCTTATTGCCATTGATTCTCAGCTGCTGCCGGCGGTGAGCATAGCAAACAGCTGGGAATTTGACGACGAGGGCTGTGTTATTGTGCGCCTTCGCTCCGGCGTGCAGTTTCACAACAGCGATACCCTTACAAGCGGCGATGTTGTGTTTACCTTCAATACGGTGCTGGAAAACCCGGAAAGCATATATCACAGCCAGGTGAGCGAATATGTGGAATCGGTGGAGGCGGTGGATGCAAATACGGTGCGGTTTCATCCCAAAAAGGCGGGCTATGCAATTTATTACGCCCTCAGCGTCCCCGTTATACCGGAGAGCGTGTATGCGGCGCTGCCTCAGCAAACCGACGCCATGCCCATAGGAACGGGCGGTTTTGCAGTGGGTGCACATAATCCCGGCGATAACACCTCGCTTGAGCTTGTGCGCAACACTTACTGGTGGAAGAAGCAGCCCTATATAGAAAAAATACATGCGGTGGGCTATCGGGATAATGCTGCGGCGATTCAGGCCTTTATAGACGGCAGGCTGGACTGCGTGCCTACGGATATTTATACCACGGATATCTATGACAGCTATTCCGGCGTATCGTGTTACAGCTATATGTCAAATTATTATGATTTTATTGCCCCCAATTTCAAAAATGACATACTGACGGATGTGAACATACGGCGTGCAATATCCTACGCCGTGGACCGCAAGGGGATAATAGCAAACATATATATAAATCACGGGATATCCATGGAATACCCCTTTGCCGGCGACTGCGCTTTTAATAATGACGATATACAGCGCTGCGACTATTCCGTATCTAAGGCCTGCAGCCTGCTTGAGGCGGCAGGGTGGCTTCCGGGGGAAGACGGAATAAGGGTGAAGAACGGCAAAAGGCTCTCCTTCCGGTTGCTTACCCTGCGCAACGATGATAATCCGGTAAGGCGGGATACGGCGGCAATGCTGCGCCGTCAGCTGGCAGAGGCGGGCATGGAAATACAAACGGTTACCGAGGACGGTGATGCCCTAAGGGAGGATATTGCTCAGGGGAATTTTGATCTGCTGCTTACGGGCTATTATTTTTCCGGCTCTCCTGATGTCTCCTTTGCGCTTAAAACCGGGGGCAGCGGCAATGTCATGCGCTATTCGGACAGCGAATGCGATGCGTATTTTGCAAGGCTGGATGCCGCAAGAACGCGGGATGAGTATGCCTCCGTTTATGCCCAGCTTCAGCAGTATGTTGCAAAACAGCTGCCGCAGATAGGGCTTATAGGCTTTTCGCAGACCCTTATTCACAGAGACAGGCTGGTGCCCTGCGGCATAAACAGAGATCTGAGGGTGTATGAAAACATGGATAAATGGTATGTAACGCAGGCCTGAGGCAAAACGATATTTCCTCCTTGAACATACAAAAACCGCTTTATTAAACAGCAAAATAGTATTATAATTAAAATGTTTACTTTGGTCTTTATGAAAAGGACGGATATAAAACTGTTAATATTATTATAAGGAGAATTTTATGTTGCTCAGAAAAATATTGGCGCACAGCTGCATAGTGCTGGGAGGTATGTTCCTTACATTTTCCATAATAAACTATTTCAACGATGCCATGAATTTTATAGGCAATGATATTTCCCTTACGCTGCTGTTTATATGGTCCATACTGTCCATGGTAACCAGCGGACTGTATGTAAGCGATATGTTCCGCAGGGAAAAACGCGCTCAAGGCCAGCAGGAAAGCGGCAAAAGCAGCGCAAGAAGCGGCGCTGCGCGGTATAAACGCTGATAAGCCCGAAGCCTGTCTGTTATATTGTATGCAAAAAACTCCGTGCATCCCATTGAGATGCACGGAGTTTTTTTGATGTTCCGATAATAAATGCTTTATGTCAGTTTGCGTTAAAGGCTCTGCGGCGCGAAATGATTATGGCTGCCGCGGCGGCAAGCAGTGCAGCGATGGCTGCCGCGGCAACCGCCGCAGTGTTGTCGCCGGTGGGCTTAACGCTCTGCTCCCAACGCGCCGTGTATGTGGCGTTGCCGGTAACGGTATCGGTAACGATGATGTCCCAGCCGGCGAAGGTGTAGCCCTCTCTTTCCGGAGTGCCGTTAAATGCCGGAGTGGGGTCGCCTGCAAGCAGATTTTCATAAACCTGCTCCGGGAAGATGACATCCTCTGCGCCGTCTTTATAAATAACGGTGTATTTATCTTCATCCTCGTCGGCGATGCCGTTGTGGTTTCTGTCCTCTTTCCATTTTGCGGTATAGACGGCATTGCCGGTTACGGTTTCGGCTACCTCGGGATTCCAGCCGGCGAATACATAGCCCTCGCGTGTGGGGGTTGCTGCGGTGTCGCTCTCGCCGCGGAAGGCGGGAGTGTGATCGCCGGAAAGCAGGTTTTCATAAATCTGATCTTCAAAAACCGCGCCCTCTGCGCCGTCTTTATAAATAACGGAGAATTTATCTTCATCCTCGTCGGCGATGCCGTTGTTGTTTCTGTCCTCTTTCCATGCGGCGGTGTAGACAGCATTGCCGGTTACGGTTTCGGCTACCTCGGGATTCCAGCCGGCGAATACATAGCCCTCGCGTGTGGGGGTTGCTGCGGTGTCGCTCTCGCCGCGGAAGGCGGGAGTGTGATCGCCGGAAAGCAGGTTTTCATAAATCTGATCTTCAAAAACCGCGCCCTCTGCGCCGTCTTTATAAATAACGGAGAATTTATCTTCATCCTCGTCGGCGATGCCGTTGTTGTTTCTGTCCTCTTTCCATGCGGCGGTGTAGACAGCATTGCCGGTTACGGTTTCGGCTACCTCGGGATTCCAGCCGGCGAATACATAGCCCTCGCGTGTGGGGGTTGCTGCGGTGTCGCTCTCGCCGCGGAAGGCGGGAGTGTGATCGCCGGAAAGCAGGTTTTCATAAATCTGATCTTCAAAAACCGCGCCCTCTGC
>ERZ1034917.377-NODE-377-length-42056-cov-11.961572_pt1 | contig 42056 bp, 31 predicted proteins | sample MGYA00520605_ERZ1034917 | MGnify/ENA primary metagenome ERZ1034917 (study PRJEB33766, sample SAMN09781784) | gut metagenome | biome: gut microbiome | host: Homo sapiens | place: Madagascar | study: EMG produced TPA metagenomics assembly of the PRJNA485056 data... | reverse complement strand
ACGACAGATTTCGGCATTGGAAACAAAATCATGGCGGGGGACTCGCTCCGCGAAGTCCTGAAAAACATTTTCATCATGACATAATTCCGAATTCAGGTTCAGACTTATTCTTTGCGTCACGCGCTTCTCGTGCTCGCAGGACAATTCCCCCGCCCTGTCATTGTCTTTCATTGACAGGGTAGAATCCTGATTTGCGGCGCAAGACGGTCTCCGGCAAAAGACGCTGTCAATCAGCGTCCTGCCCTGCCTCTGCCGGAACGGAACACGCATTTCACAATTTTTCAACATAAAAAATTCGATCAAGGTGAATTCATTTCCTTTGAAACAACCCATATTGCGGATTTTTACCATATCGTCCTCCTTAATTCATTGTTTATCAGTTGACCGGAAACAGCTCCAGCATACTTTTCCATGCTATATCCGCATAAAACCGGTGCCGGCCTTCCCCGACAACCATACGGCAGTTGTCAGGGACACCGAATGCGGCATAGATCTTTTTCAGACGGGTGAACTGACGTTCGGCCTCCGCAAGCGGGAATATCGGATCAAAACGCCCGTTGACCATCACCACCGGACGCGGAGCGATCAGACCGGCAACGTCCGCGCTTTCCCCGAAACGCAAGAGATTCGGAATATAATTGCAGGCGCAGTGCGGCATGGCGCCGATGCTGCCGCGAAAACTCGAAAAGGCGATTGCCGGCATGGCGTGGGTAATCTGCGGCAGCAGCGCAGCGGCAAACAGAGCCGCCGTTCCGCCGCCCGAACCGCCCATGACGCCGAGACGGGTCCGGTCAATGTCATCGCGGACAGCCAGCCAGCGGAGAAGCTGCAATATATCAAAGACCCGTTCCCCGATTGTCGTCCTGCCGATCAGGAGATTCTGCAACGACGCATAAAGGCAGCCGGGACTGCGGTCCGCATGACCGCTGCGCTCTCCGAGAAAACGCTGTTCCAATACGATGGCGGCAATCCCGCGCCGCAAACATCCCAGAGCAAAATCCCGGTCGTTCTCCATCGGCAGCGGCGTTGCTTCATCCTCCCACTTCACCCCCAGCGACCAATGCATACCTGTTCCGTGTCCATGAAGACAGATGAACGTGGGATACGGTTTTTTACATCCATGCGGCAGGCAGAGATAGGCGAATGCCTGCTCGCCGGGTTCAGGAAAAAAACTGATCTTGCTGATGCGTCCGAGCCCCACATCGCGTTCCCACAATATTTCCGGCGGTGCGGCATCATGCACCATTGCCTCCATCCGGTCCAGCCCCGTTATCTCCTTCAGTTTTTTCCGAGCGGCTTTCTGCCAGTCATGAAGATCGGAAAAACGCTCAAAGGCGAACTCTCCGATCTCCTCGCTGATGTTTTTTACGCTGTTCTCTTTCATCGACGCTTCTTTCTTTCGGCTGCTGATTCATCTCTCATAAAATCCGGAATCATGTTCTTCCGCCGCCTGATTCAAACGGCATCGTTGTGCCCCGTTCAATCAGGATGGTATCGACTTCGACTGTCTCAGGCGGGGTCTCCGGCGCATTGATCCGTTTCAGAAGCAGATCGAAGGCAGCCTTTCCGAATTCCGTCAGATTCGGGTCAATCGTACTGATTTCAGGCTCACTGCAGACCGTAAAGGCGGAATTGTCCTGCCCGACGACGGAAAGCTGCTGCGGAATCCGTATGCCCGCAATACGCGCCTGCTCGCAAAGAAGCAACGCCCAGAGATCGTTCTGCACAATGACGGAATCAATCTTCTGCGGCAGGAAAACACATTTCAGCAGCTTTTGAATCTTACTCTTGGACGGCAGGGAATAATTCTCATCCTGACATGCAACCGTAAAGACAGGCGCCGCTTTCCCGAAACAGGCTTGAAAAGCATGACGCCGTGCAGGAATGGAGTCATATGTCTCCATATCACTGATCAGCAAAGCGGTGCGAAGGCGTTTTTCCCTGGCGAAAAGACGGGCGGCGGCCTCATAGGCGGTGTCAATACGGTAAACCAGTGATGTCATTCCGGAAAGAGGCTCCGCACCGAACACGACGACTTTAGGATTATTACGCAACTCCTCATGAAAAACATTTCTGTGGCAAAGTATGCCGTCCACCCGATGCTGAAGCAGCATATGACAGTTCTTCAGGAATCTCTCCGGATTGTTGTGGGCTCCGGTGATCAGCAGATTATAATTCATTGCCGCGCAGTATTTTTCAAAGGCATCCAACTGACGGAATCTGATCTCCATATCCCCGCTGTCCAGCATGACGCCGATCAATCCCGAAGCCTTTCCGCGGAGCACACGCGCCATGATATTCGGAGTATAACCGAGACGGTCTGCAATTTCAAGAATCCTTGCACGCAGAGAACCGGAAACCCGGATCGTCCCCTTTTTTCCATACCTTTCATTCAGCACCGTGGAAACAACCGGAACCGTTACATTCGCCTCACGTGCAATATCAATAAGCCTGACCATGACCGTCCTGTTCTGATTAATGGTTTTATCATCATTAATTATAATGATTTCCCATAAAATGTCAATACCCGAAATCAATAAAATCGGAAAATTCTTCAAAAAAAAACATAATTTTCCGGCATTGCCTATTGACAAAATACATGATTTCGATTATAATGTAAAAAGGAACTGGATTAATCCAGTAATAAACCAGTTATGAAAAAACAGACGGAATCACAGAAATGACAAGCTCATTCCAAGAGTTGCAGACCCTTCCGGAACGCATATTCCAAAAAGTAGTGGATGACATCAACGCCGGTAAATTCCAGCCGGGAACACGGTTGCCGGGCGACAGGCAGCTTGCCGCGCTGTACGGCGCCGGACGCAGCTCCATGATCTCCGCACTGCGGCTGCTGCAGCAGAAAGGGTATATAGAACGCCTGCCGATGCGCGGAACATTTGTCTGCAAGGATGTGCGCAAAGTCACCACGGAAGTCAAGCTTTTCTGTCCCTTTCCCGAACGGGTCATGCTGCCGGAAAACGTCGGGTATCCTTCTTTCATTGTCGATACGGAGATCATGCAGGGAGTTTCATCCGACGGTGCGGAAAAAAATTTCAGTGTCATCTTCCGCCACTTTGAAGACAGCGCCGATCCCCTGATTCTGCGGCGTCAGACGGAGTTCATTCAGGCAAACTGCCGGGGAGTCATTTTTATCGGCCACCAGTTCGGACACCTGAAAGAGCTGATATTCCAACAGGAGATTCCCTCCATCGTCATTGCGCCGCAGTTTTTCTGGAATCGCGACCGTCTGCCGAGCATCAGCTATGACCAGGAGAAAGCATTGAAGCACTATGCGGCTTACCTTGCGGCACAGGGGTGCCGCACACTCGGGCTGCTCTCCATGTCCCCGCCGCAGGAGGCGGACCGCCTTGATCTGGAACTGCGCCTGACAATTTTCCGGAAAGCATTGGCACTTCACCGCATCGAGGTCCGGGAATATCCGGCAATGACCTATTCCGCAGAGCCCTCAAACGTTGTTTATGAAGAACTCAGCCGTTTTCTGGAGGAGTGCAAAACACTGCCGGACACTCTTTGCGGAACCCATTTCCCAACGGTTTCTGTACTTCAGCGTCTGCTGTGCGAACGGCGCAGCCCATGCAGGCTGTCGGCTTTCACCGGAGGCGGGATATTCTCCCTGCTTTACCCGCGCATACCGTATCTCCGCATTCCTTTCTTCGAAATGGGGAGAGTTGCCAGCAATACGCTTGTCAATGCAATCCGCAGTTCGAGTCCGGTAACCGGTCACATAGTCCAGCCGCATATCTGGACGGAGGAAGAAAAAATACAAACGGGGGATTCCTCATGCATCTCGAACCATTCATCCCTGTGAACCAGCCGGATCTGACCCGGCTCCGCGAAAGTCTCTCAAGACCTCTTCACGCAGAGTCGCTCCGTGATCCGTCTTCCACTTTTTCCGGTTCCGGACTGGATCTGGCATGCGGAATCATTCTGCTGACGGAAGGCTGGACGAACAGCCGGGAACTGGATATCCTGCTGGAAGATTTTCACGACTTTCTTTCGGTATCAATGGAGATTCCTGACGGGAAAGTCAGGATTCTATGCAGAAAAACCCGGCTTCCGGAGCTGCCTGGGAACGCCGTTGAGAAATGCCGGATCACCGTGACTGCGCAAATGTGCCTGATCGAAACGGAAGATGCTGCCGGACTCCGCAGGGCTTTCATTCATCTGGAAGAAAATATGACGGCACACCGTTATCCGGAACTGGCGTTCGGGACAACAGAAGATTATACCTTTGAAAAAATGAGAATCTCAAGGTCTCCGCTGGCAACTTACCGCTTCGGAGGAGGCTGGGAGCTCAATCATGAGGAAAATTTCTATCCGGATGCCTATTTGAACGCTCTGGCGCACTGCCATGTCAACGGCATCTGGGTTGCCGGGCTCTTCCGGGAAATGATACCGTCGGCGGTTCTGCCTGAACTATGCACAGATGTTGAGCCGCAGGCGCTGGCACGCCTGAACAGTTTGACGGAACGGGCGGCAAAGTACGGTATCGGAGTCTATCTGTTCTGTATGGAACCGCGCGCAGTCAAACCGGACCACCCGTTGTTCCGCAAGCACCCTGAACTGCGCGGCACCGTCTGCGGGGAAGGAGAATCCGGTGTGGCGACTCTTTGCTTTGAGCAGAAAACGGTACAGGATTATCTGCGTGAAATGCTGGTCAAGCTTTGGCAGGCTGTCCCGCGGCTTGCGGGAATCATCCAGATTTTCGCAGGCGAACGTGCCACAAGCTGCCGTTCCATAGATTCTTATATCGGCAGCGGGGAACTCTGCCCACGGTGCAGATCAATGTCTCAGGCAGACGCTTTGAGCAGAATCATCCGTTTTCAATCGGAAATCATCCGGGAAACGGCTCCACATGCACGCTATCTCATATGGAGCTACGGACTGCCGGAAAGCGCGACAAAAATCAAAGAACAGATTTATCACAATCTTGGACCGGAGATAGTCTGGCTTGAAAATTACGAGCACCATCTGAAAAAGAAAATCTTCGGGCATGACATCATCAACGAAGAGTATTCACTGTCGCTTTCCGGACCGTCTCCAAGCTTCTCCGCAATGTGGAAACTCCACACTCACGACCATCCGGAAATCTGGCCGAAACTTCAGCTCGGCACAACTTATGAGTTCGGCAATCTGCCGTATCTTCCGGTTCCGGCTGCGGCATACCGCAAAAACCGCAAAAAATATGGCGGAGTTTTTCTTTCCTGGATCATCGGCGGCACCCCCGGGCTTATGCTGAAAGCATTCGGCATGGCAACGGGAGCAAAGCAAGAAACAGAAGAAGAGTTTCTCCTCCGCCTGGCTTCCTTTTATTATGGAACGGCATTCGCGGGAACCGCACTCAAGGCATGGAAAATTTTCAGTGAGGCACTGGAGCTTTACCCATGTGACAAGAATATCTTCTATTACGGTCCCCTGCCCCGTTCACCGGGATATCTCCTGTATCTTGACGGCGAGTTCAAACTGCCGCGCTTCAATTACAACTGGGGCATCGACCGGCAACGCCGGCTCCAGGCATATTATACAACGGCGGATGGCTGGTCAGGCGCTTTCACCGGGGAAGAACTCGGCATACTCTTCCGCCGGATCGCAGCACACTGGAAGAAAGGATTCGAACTGCTGAAACCTCTTCCGGGGAATCGCGATACGCGCGAACAGGCAGCTGTCGCCGAAGCGGTTATGATCATTACGCAATCAACGGCAAATGTTTATGATTTCTACCGTTTGCGTGGTCAGAGGCAAACTTCTGCGGATCTGCGGCGGCTCATGGAAATCGTCCGCGCCGAACAGGATTGCGCCTCCAGGATGCTGGAACTGGTGAAAGAACATCCCGGCATCGGGTTCCAGGCTGAATTACAGTATTACAATCTTTCGCCCGCGCTTCTGCATTCCAAAATCAACAATACAGAAGAGGTTCTCAATATATTGAAACGGCTCATTAATGAAACAGGAGGCTCTCATGAAACAGAGTTGTGCAATCCGGTCCCTGCGGACATCCGGTAGAAGTTTTACCCTGATAGAACTTCTCATCGTAATTGCTATTATAGCGATTCTGGCGGGAATGCTGCTGCCTGCCTTGGGAAAGGCACGTGAAAAAGCGCGATCGGCGCAATGCCAGGGAAATCTGAAACAGATCGGAACCGCCCTGCTGCTTTATGCAGACAATTTCCGAGGCTGGCTCCCGCCGCAATATGAAACAACACTCGGCTGTTCCTGGGCGGATTACATCAGGCCGGACCTGAAACTGGGAGAGCAATCCTCCACAAAACGTCCGGCAAATGGAAAACCTACTGTATTCCTCTGTCCCTCCGATCCCGACAAATCACAGACATGGCTGAATTACGGAGTCAATATGAATCTGCAGGGAGTCAGCGGAAAATACGGCTTCTACGGGCGGATCATCAAAGGAACGGGATTCGTCACGACAAAAGTGCCGTCGCAAAACGCATGGGTCACGGATGCCCTGAACGGTATTTTCGGTCCCGCATCAGGTTACTACGATAAGATTCAGTGGAGACATTCCAACGGCGCCAATGTGCTGTTCTATGACGGTCATGCAGCCAGGCAGAAGCGTTATCCCGACGGCAATACGGCATATAACACCAACCCGGAAAAGAAAAACTTCTTCGCATTTGAATGAAAAACAAGGAGAAAAATCCCATGTTGAAATTACTGCAAACCACGGCTCTGCTGTTCTTTACGGCCTCTCTTGCGGCAGCGCCTCATTTTACCCTGAAGAATTCTCTGGAAAAACAAGGCGGTGAAGCTCAGATCATCACCCCTCTCTCACAACTGCAGTTCAAAGATGACGCACTGCTTTTCGCAGGGCGCAGCAACGAGCTGCGCATGACTCTGCCGGACTGGCATGGAGAATCCGGCACGGTCATCTTCGATTTCCTACCGGTGAACTGGAGCGGAAAAGATACTCTGGAAAGTATCGTCTTCGTACAATCCGTCGATGGAAGCAACGGAAATTTCAATTTATACAAGTATCCGGCAGTTCCCGGATTATGGCTGCTGACACAGGCGAAATTATCGGACGGCAAATTCAAGAATTCCTTCCCGGTCATGGACCGTAAATCACTTCAATCATGTGAAAGCGGACAATGGCAGCAGATTGCACTGACGTGGAAACGCGAAGATTTCGTAAAGATTTACCTGAACGGACAGCTTGTCGGAACCGCATCCGGCACGGCTTTTTTTCCCGCGGACTTTACCACAATCTCCATAGGCCGCAATACAGGAGGAACCGCAAAACACCGGACACTCGTCAGAAACCTGACTTTCGAGCGACGCCCCATGAGCGACAATGAAATAAAACTTCAATACAACCGAATTCACATTCCTGATATGGCATCTCCCGATACACTCATCCCCGTTGCGGCAATGGCAAAACCGAAGCTGGACGGCATTCTTTCCCCCAAAGAATATCCGACCAGACTGCCCGGCCTGCTCGACAGTTCCGACAATTTCGAACTCTCCACACGGAAAGCCGGAACAGCATGGGGCATGGATCAGGACTTTTTTTATATCGGAGCGGAAATTTCCCTGCCGGAGAATTATCGTCCGACGGTCGCGGCAACCACACATAATGACAACCGCCTGATTGACAAAGGCGATCTTTTTCTTCTTTTCCTCACACCGGAGCAACAGGAACAAAAAGCAGTCAACGGTATCTACTTTTCCGTAAACAGCGCCAATATCACCTACTGCGCAGAAGAAAAAGTGGATTGGGGCAATCTTCTCTGCCACCGGACTCCTCTGCCGGACTCCGGCATCCGTTCCGCCGTTGCAGTCAGAGACGGCGTATGGACTATTGAACTTGCCATTCCGCGCAAGCTGGCGCCGGAAGGCAAATTCCGTGCATCCGCCGGTTTTCTCCTGAACAAAGTCCGTTACACTCTCACACCGCAGCCGACATGGTTCGACTATTACCAGGGGCTGGCACGCTTTCAACCTTCAAAAATCGGAGTCGATATCCAATACAACGGTCTGGAATCAGGAAATATCAGTCAGCATCTTGAACTCTCCGGCAAGGAAATAAAAAGTGGAAATGCCGTTTTCGAACTGGCGTCTCCGGATTTGCGCCGTTCCGGCGAAGGCATGGTTGTGGACCAATTGATTGGAGAAAAACTTGAACTCCTTGCGGGAGAAAGCTTCAACCGTCAGACACGCGAATTCAGAATTGCGCCGCAGAGTCCGGCTGTTTTGAATTTTCAGGCAAAAATTGAAAAACCGGATGTTTATCTGCTCTCCACCGGGCTCACCGCGGAGCAACAGCTTCTTCTCCGCCGGCAGGTCATGTTCCGCTGCTTCTCACCCATCAGCATTACTCTGACGCCTGTCCCGTCGCAAAATCAGTTGATCGTCCATCCCATGTTTTACGGAGAAGCACGGAAACAGCTCCCGCAGTCTCAGCTCCGCCTTTCCGTGTCACAAAACGGGAAGGAGATTCTGAACAGAAATGCAACCGGCAGCAGGGCAAGCATGGTTCTTCCGCTCGACCGCCTGAAAGCAGGAGAATACCTTCTGAAATTGACGCTGATCGGCAAAAACAGGAATCTCATTGCAGAGAATACCGTAAAATGGATACGCCCTCCCGCTGAAGAATGGCGGAAGAAACGTGCAGGAATCGAAGCATTGTCACCGGACTGGTGCCCGGAACCGTGGACGCCAATCGGCAGAAAAGGCGACGTATTCTCTGTTTACGGACGCACTTATGACTGGACGGGCAACTCCATGCTTGCACAGATTACCAGTCAAAATGAAAAACTCCTGGCATCTCCGGCAGTCATGAAGTCAGGCAGTGCAACCGCACAGTGGAGCGCGCCTGAAATTCTGGAAACGGCGCGGGGACGCATCCGTCTGGCAAAGAAAGGCACCCTTCCCGGCTTAAGTCTGAGCGCAGATTACACTTTGGAATTCGACGGACTTGTAATCGCCCGCTTCAAAGTAAAACCGGAACAGACGTCCGTCCTCCGGAACCTGATTCTGGAATTCCCGCTGGCAAAACTTCCTCTGATGGTGGCTCAATCCCGTACATGGTGGCAGGCCGGCGCTGTCCGCAAGGAAGCCTGGAAAAATTTTCCGAGCCTCTGGTTCGGCAACGACCATGTCGGAATCAACTTTTCCGCAGAAAGTTGCAAAGGATGGTGGATCAACGCCGAACAGCCTCGTGTAGAAGTTCAGCCGACAGAAAATGGCCCTGTTGTAAAACTGCTTGCAGTCAATCAGCCCGGCAGGCTCAAACATACACTTGATTTCACAATCATGATTCAGGCAGGCCCCGTCAAGCCGAATTTCAAAGATTATCTGGATTTCAGAATGGTCGGCGGAACGCGCCCCGCCCCCGGCGGAAATGCGTTCTATGCAGATCCGCGTTTCTGGTCCTCCTCCTATTCACGCCCGCTTCCGCTGAATTACGAACGCTTCAACGATATGGTGGATACCTGTCATAAAAGCGGGCACAAGGTCTATTGCTACCTGACCCCGTTTGCCATATCCACTTACGATATCATTCCACGCGGCACTCCCGTCACAAAATGGAACGAACCGCTTGACCGTTTCAACGTATTGAAAAAGAAAGACTCCAAACCCGTCGCAGAGTATTTTTTCAATGCGGAAGACTGGAATCTGAGCCCCGCTCAATTTACCGGAGACGGAGTTGCCGGCCATGAAACAAGCGAAATGGCTTACGTTGCTCCCGACAGTTCATGGTCCGACTATTTTGCCGATGCAGTCCGGCAAATGCTCGAACAATCGGATTTCGATGGTTTCTATTTCGATCTTCCGCTGCCGCAGGAAAACTTCGATGAATCCAAGCAACTCTCCCATATCACGAGGGACGGGGTCAAAGAAGGCACAGTTCAGATTCTGGCAGCGCGCAATCTCTATAAACGTCTCTACTGGCTGTTCGGGAAATACCGCATGGGACGGCATCCGTGGATTATCGGCCACCACCTGCGCGAACTCTACCCGATCAGCGCATTCTGCGACCTGGAACTCCACGGAGAGGGAGTCAAACCCAAAAAGGCATTTGAATATTCCGGAATCTGGAGAGGAAAAACAGTCAAAGGCACCCCCGTGGCATCCGCGGGGAAAATATACAGCAGAAATGCACCGGGATTCCGTGCAGCACATGGAGGCACACACAGCATTCCCTCCATTGTACTGCCACAATACGGTTATATACCGGAGCTTGGACGAAAACCACAGCTCGCACGTGAACTTTTCGGCTGGACCGCCAGCTCAGGCGCACTGCTTTGGCCCGTCTACATTCACAGCGCAACGATCACAAACCTTTGGCGGAAAATAGACCGCGAATGGGGAGGTTTCCGCAATACCAGCTATTCGGAAGCCCGAAGCGCCGGATACCAGATCGCTCCTCAAGAGTTACGTGCCGGACTTTACCGGAAAGACAATTCGGAAGAAAAGCTCCTGATCCTGTTCAACCCGACCGCTCATACGCTGCAAGCGGAAACCGGGCAGGAGCACGCTGTTGATTTCGAAACAGGAAAGCCCTTTCCAGCCGGTTCCGATATCTCCGCCGGCGATTTCAAAATCCTGAAGATCAACTGACCTGATTAACAAAATAAAAACTCCGGCACAGGAATCCGATGTTTTTCTCATGCCGGAGTCTTTGCCTGTATTATGCAAAGGAATGGAGAATCGGGATACCCCAAAAAAATGAACTGCCCCAGCCGTAAACAGCGGAATACCGGAAAGCCAGACCAATGACGAAAAGCTCCAAATAATATGGCGCAGACCGTTGACCTGCGGCGATCCAACGGCATAAGCTGACCGTGCGGAGCCCTCGACTTGAGAAGGATGCTTACGCATTCCTCCGTCTCAAAAGCCGCCTCAGGGTCGGGGCATGGAATCCCAAAAGAATAAATCACCAGGCTTCCGTTGTGTACTGGACAACAAGGTTCGCCATATTGTAACATGCCTGAATCAGACCATTTTCACGGCCGATGGCAGGGTCGGCGGTAAACTGATAAGTCGCGGAACCGGTGACTTTGCGCAGAGGGACAAGCGGTTTCGCAGAACCGGGAATCGTCACCGTAAATTCGGCATTCACCGTAATACTGAATTCGGAGGGACGGAAAGTCATGTCCTCATCCGTGCTTTTCCAGACCACACCGGCGTTCTTGACGCTCAGAATACGGCACATCACAATGCAATCCGCTTTTTCAGGCGTCGTAATCTTCAGGCTGTTGTCAAATTGAAAACGCTCGGCAAGCTGTTTGCGCATGATCGTTCCGGCAAGCACCTCGCGCGTCTCGTTTCTGACTTCGGCAATCGCAACCGTTTTGATCTGCGGATGCATCATGCTTCCCATGTGATAACCGCAGGAGGAAAGAAAAATCACCATCAGCGACATCAATGCCGCAGGAACAACTCTGTGTTTCAGTATCGAAATCATTTCATCTGCATCCGTTTTCAGGGTTCAATTTTTTTCAGGTTCACGGACTATGCTTTTTTTCAGGTCACGCACCGGCAGGAGCCAGCGGTTGCCGCTGTTTTCCGGCACGACCATGATCGGCGCCGCATCTTCAGGCGTCGCCTCCCGCCTGTATTGCACTTTATACGGTGTGAACCGCTTGTCGCGGTTCGGCGGAATCTCATAATCCTTATCAATCCGGGCAAGCAGATCCTCCGATTTGTTCGCCTGTTCCGTATTCGAGTAGTTTTTGACGACGTCGGCAAGGTAACGCTCCGCAATCTCATCCTGACCGGTGCGGTGGTAATATGCGCCGACTGCATGAATCCGTTTCGCCATCAGGTTCAGGACCTTTTCACGCGCCTTCTTCACCCAGGGAACCTCCGGGGAATCCGGATAAGTCTTGAGATAATTGTCGAAAGCTTCAATCGCCTGCCGGCTGTAAGAGTTGTCGCCGTCGCCGCGCTCCGCCATCTGCAACAGAAGACTGCTTAACTCAAGGGAGGCATACTGTGCGGACTCGCTGCCGGGATAAAGCTTCGCGGTTTCATTCAGATGACGGATCGCATCATCCGGCTTCTGTTCATCAATATACATGCGCGCAAGGCGCAGACGGGATTCCCCCGCCTGTGCGGAACAGGGGGCATTTTTCAAGGCGGCTTCGTAAATTTCCATGGTCCTGTCCCCCTTTTTGATGAACGGGAGCCAGGAAACGGCAACATCGCGGTGCCCTTTGAAAAACTCATCGCCGATCTTATACTCCCGATCCACCACCTGCGCAAAATCAATTCCGCCGAGATGTTCCTTGATCAGTTTCTGAAGACAGTCGAATTCATCGCCGTAAAGTCCCGCCTTCCTGTATGCGCGTGCGGCGGCGATCAGGGCATTGCCTTTCAGCACCGGAGAATCCGCCATCAGGCGCGCATCCATGTACCTGCCGGCGGCACGCCGGAACTTTTCCTGTTTTTCCAAAGCACGCCCCTCCGTAAACAGAGTATTCGCCTCCGCGTCGTCCGCCATTGCAGGAAGCCAAAGCAGACATCCAAGAATCACGGCGGACAATATTCCCAGAATTCGAGATATCATAGAATCATCTTTCAGATTAAGTCATAACAAAATCACAACGCGATACATTAGCACACTTCGCGGAAATGGCAAATATTTAATTCATCCTTCCGGCCGAATTATTCCGTTTTCTTGCGCGCCCATTCGATCATACGCTGAATCACCGCGTAAAAAACCGGAATGAGAAGTGTGCCGATAATCACTGAAACAAGCATCCCGCCGAAGACAGCGGTTCCGAGCGAACGGCGGCTGACCGCCCCTGCTCCGAGCGCCACCACCAGAGGAAACGTTCCGAGAATGAACGAAACAGCAGTCATGAGCACCGCACGGAAACGCAGTCTCGCCGCATATTCGGCGGCTTCCAGAATCGGCGTTCCTTTCTCATGCTGCTCCTTTGCGAACTCCACGATCAGGATCGCCGTCTTGCATGCGATTCCGAAAAGAAGCACGAAGCCGACCTGCGTATAGATATTGTTTTCGATATTCAGGAGATACAGGGACAGCACCGCACCGAGAAACGCCACGGGAACAGACAGCAGAACAGAGAACGGAATCATCCAGCTTTCATACTGCGCCACAAGGAACAGATAGATGAACAGCAGCGCCAATGCAAACACAATCACGATCTGATTGCCGGCAAGTTTCTCCTGATAAGACATATCCGTCCATTCAAACGACATGCCGGAATTGACCTTCTTCACGATCTTTTCCATCTCGTCCATCGCCTGTCCCGAGCTGTAGCCGGGAGCGGCGGAACCGTTGACAAGCACCGACTGGAACATATTGTAGCGCGTCAGGAACTGCGGTACGAAGTTATACTTGATATCGACCAGCGTTCCCAGCGGCACCATATCGCCTTTGCCGTTGCGGACATACGCTTTGGTCAGGTCGCGGACATCGTCGCGGAACACGTTGTCGCCCTGAAGTTCAACCTTGTAGGACTTGCCGTATTTGTTGAAATCATTCACATAAGTGGAACCGAAGATCCCCTGCAGAGCAGTGTTGATGCTGTCCGGCGTCACGCCGAGCCTGATCGCCTTTTCACGGTCGATGTCGAGATACACCTGCGGGAACGAGGCGCGGAACGTCGAATAGACGCTGGAGAAGACCGGCGAATTGTTCGCCTCCACGAGAATCTCGTTCAGCGTCTTCTGAAAATCCTGCGGAGTCATGTTGCCGGAGGTGTCCTGGAGCATCAGGGAAAAACCGCTCGTGGTTCCGAGTCCGGGAATCGACGGCACGCCGAACGGGACGATCGACGCATCCGGAATCTGCAATGCTTTCGCGTAGAATTTTGCAATGACCGCATCCTGCTGTTTCTCTTTGTCCTTGCGCTCGGACCAGTCTTTCAGCGTCACAATGCCGAATGCGCAGTTGGAGGCATTGATCCCGTTCAGGATATTGAAGCCGGAAGTGAAGATGAAGTCCTCCACTTCGGGAATCCCGCGCAGTATCCCTGTCACTTTCTGCGTCACTTTCTCCGTACGCATCAGCGAAGCGCCGTCGGGAAGCTGGACGCTCACGAAAAACGCCCCCTGATCCTCGTTCGGAATGAATCCGGTCGGCAGGAGCGTATAGAGCTTGAGAGCTCCCGCGCCCATGACCGCATACAGCAGAAGCACAAGGACGGATTTCCGCAGGAGCGATTTCACAATGGCGGAATACCCGCGCGTCAGCTTGTCGAATCCGGCATCGAACCAGCGGAAGAAGAAAAATTTTCTCCGGTTCGGGTCAACCGGTTTCAGAAGCAGTGCGCAGAGTGCGGGGCTGAGTGTCAGTGCGTTGATCATTGAGATGAACACAGCCACGGAAATCGTGATTCCGAACTGACGGTACATCACGCCGGTGATCCCCGGAAGAAAACAGACCGGAACGAACATCGCCAGCAGAACCGAAGTCGTGGCGATGATGGGGCCTGTCACCTGTTTCATGGACTTGAGCGCCGCCTCCTTCGGCGGCAGATGCTCCTCCTCCATCAGCCGGCTCACATTCTCTATCACGACAATCGCGTCATCCACCACGATGCCGATCGCAAGGATCAGCCCGAACAGCGTCGTCATATTGATGCTGTAACCGATCCCCAGCATGACGGCGAACGTTCCGACAAGCGAAACGGGAATGGCAATCGTCGGAACCAGCGTGGAACGCCAGTCCTGAAGAAAAAGAAATGTAACGAGCACCACCAGCAGAACCGCCTCGAAAAGCGTATTTTTCACCTCGTCAATAGATGCGGTGATAAATTTGGTCGTATCATACTGGATGCCGTATTCCAGGTCTTCCGGGAAAAGATTGTTCTTCAGGCGGTCCAGACGTTTGTTGATCTCCCTGGCAATTTCCAGTCCGTTTGCCTCATTCAGCTGATAAACTGCAAGCATGGCGGCGGGTTTGCCGTTCAACGTTGAAATGCCGCTGTAAGTTTCCGCCCCCATCTCGACGCGGGCAATATCACGGAGCCGGACCTGCGATCCGTCGGAATTGGAACGGATCACGATACTGCCGAACTGCTCCGGATTCGCCAGACGCCCCTGCGCGGCAACGGAAAGGCGCTCCGCCTGCTCCGGCGAGGACGGCGCATCCCCCAGCGCGCCGGCGGAAACCTGAACGTTCTGCGCGGCAATCGCGCTCTTGACATCCTCCACCGTGACCTTCAGCGAAGCCATGCGCATGGTATCCAGCCAGATTCGCATGGCATAGGTCATCTCGCCGAACTCCATCACATCCCCGACGCCGGGAATCCGCGCGATCTCATCCTTCACCGAAATCGACATGAAGTTGCTCAGCTCAAGCTCACTGTAAGTCCCGTTCGGAGAATAAAGCGTAATGACGGCAAGGATATTGCTCGACGCCTCCTTCGTAATCACTCCCTGGCGCTGCACTTCCTGCGGAAGCTGCGCCGTCGCCCAGTTGACACGGTTCTGCGTGTTGACCGTATTCGTATCCCCGTCCGTTCCGATGTCAAACGTCACCTTGACCGAAGCCGAACCGTCGTCCGTCGCGGTTGACGACATGTAGAGCATCCGCTTGACGCCGTTGATCTGCGATTCGATCGGCTGAATCACGGTGTCGAGCACAGTCTGCGCATCGGCTCCCGGATAACGGGTCGAAACGGTAATCACGGACGGCGTGATATTCGGGTAAAGTGTAATCGGCAAAGTAAAGAGCGCAATCAATCCGCTGAGCAGAAAGAGAATCGCAATCACGATAGCGAACCTCGGACGGTTGATGAAGAACTGGCTGATCATAAGTTATCCCCTTTTATTTCGCGTTCGCAACCGGAGTCGCGGAACCGTCCGGGACCTGCTCCTTGTTCGCAATGGGAGTCACGATACTCCCCGGCTGCGCTTTCTGCAAACCGGCAATCACGATCCGCTCCCCTTTCTTCAAACCTTCCCTGACGGCATAGTAACCGCCGTTTTTCCCGCCGAGCGTCACCTTGCGCCGTTCAATTTTATTGTCTTTATTCACAACGAAAACAAAATTGCCGAGCTGTTCGCGCATGATCGCCTCATTGCGGATCATGATCTGCCTGGAATAAGGCTCCACCCGTATCTTCACGCGAACATACATGCCGGGAAAAAGTTTCCGGTCCGGGTTCTTTGCAACAGCCTGCAGGCGGAATGTGCCGGTGCCGTCGCTGATGGCGTTGTTCCATGCGCTGATCCTGCCCGGATACTCGTATTTCACTCCGTCCTGAAAATCAATTTCGACCTCCGGTCCTTTTTTATCCGCATCCCTGTCGGCTCCCGGATAGGAACGGAGCAGACGCAGCATGTCCGTCTCACTGATAGAGAAATATATTTTGACATCGCCGTTTCTCACCACGGTGGCAAGCACGCCGGAAGTCGGCCCGACCATGTTCCCGGCACTGTATTTCTTGAAGCTGATCCAGCCGTCAAACGGCGCAAGGACCCGTGTATAGGAAAGGTTGACTTTCGCCTGTTCCAGACCGGCTTCCGCGGCAAGCACGTCCGCAGCCGCCGTCATCTTATTCATCTCGGCAAGATCGTAATTGCGCTTTGCCGTGGCGTCCTTGCGGAGAAGCTGTTTCTGGCGGTCATATTCAATTTCGGCATTTTTCAAATCCGCCTGCGCCTTCCGGAGATCGGCGGTCGCTTTTTTCACCGCTGCATCGTAAACGGCGGGATCGATCTGGAACAGTTTTTCCCCTTTCTTCACCAGCGCCCCCTCCTTGAAGTTCACCTCGGTAAGAAAACCGGAAACATTCGCAACGAGGTCCACGGAATCAAATGCGGCAACCGTCCCGACCTCTGTACAGGAATCCGCGAAATCAAACTCCGCGGCTTCTTCGACAACGACAGACGGCGGCGGAGGCGTTTTCTTCTCCACTTCACGGCAGCTTGATACGGCAACGGCAAGAACAACTCCGCCGACGGCGGCAAATACGGAAGAAATTTTCATAAATATCCCTTCTGGTCAAACAGATCCATGGTCAGAAAACGAAAAAATATCTTATAAAATATCACGCGGGAAAAACTTTTTCAATCAAATTCGTAAGAGAGAGATATTGATTTTATGCTTTTTCTGTTTATCTTATTCATCAAATGCAAATGTAATCGAAAAGGAAAGGGTTTACTATGAAAGCTGTCAGCGGAACAGTGATGCGCAGCCTCGACCGCCGCGCCATCGAAGAAGCGGGAATTCCCGGAGAACGTCTTATGAGAATAGCGGGCGCGCTTGCGACCTCGGCAATCATGGAATATATTTCAAAACTGATGAAATTCGACGTCTTCCCGCGCAATATCATCGTTCTCGCCGGGAAAGGCAACAATGCCGGAGACGCATTCGTCGTGGCAAAACTGATGGCGAATCTCAGCGAATACAACGTGTTCCTGCACTGCGTCGCCGCCGAGGAAGAATTGCAGGGAGATGCTTTGGCGATGTTCAAGGAACTGCCGGACAAGATCAAAGGCAGGATCACTTACGGACTTCAGAAATCCGATCTTGAAATACCGAACGTCCTGATCGTGGACGGACTGCTCGGCACCGGCTTTCACGGAAAACTGCGCGAACCGTTCGCGTCATGGATCAGGCTCATCAACGAGTCGGGACACCCCGTCGTCTCCCTTGACATTCCCTCCGGGCTCAACGCCGATACGGGGGAAATCTCCGGCGATGCGGTCACTGCCGATCTCACGGTCACAATGGCGCTGCCGAAAGCCGGTATGCTTTCCGAGGAAGGCATACGCAGATGCGGCAGAATCAAAGTCGCGGACATCGGCATTCCGCCGCGTTATGTGGAGGAAGTCACCGAATATACCGAATGCACCGTCGAAGCCGACGTCAGGAAATATCTGCCGAGGGAGGCGTTCGACATTCACAAGAACTCGCGCGGGCATCTCCTCGTGATCGGCGGCAGCAGACTCTATTCCGGCGCTCCGGCTCTGGCGGGAGAAGCGGCGCTCCGCACGTCGGCAGGGCTCGTCACCGTGGCAATTCCCGAAAGCGCGCACCTGTTCGCCAATCCGCCCAAAGCAATGATCGTCCGCAAAATCCCGGACTCCTGTCTCGGTTTCTTCTGCGAAGACTCCAGAACAGGAATCGGTGAGCTCCTGGAGAAAGCGGATGCCGTCGTGATCGGGCCCGGCATGGGAACCGACTCCAATACCCTGTCCGTTCTGGAACAGGTGCTGACCTCCGGCAAAAGAGTGCTGGCGGACGCCGATGCCTTGAATCTGCTGGCAGGCAATCCGGAGCTCGCGGAAAAGATCAATGCGGACGCCGTGTTTACACCGCATCCGGGCGAAATGAAGCGTCTGGCGGAGGCGTTCGGGATCGACGCAGGGCAAACCAGAATCGAACAGGCGAAAGCACTTGCCGCAAGACTCCGTTCCACAATCGTGCTGAAAGGGGCGCATACGGTTGTTGCGGGCAAAGACGGAAGCTGTGCGGTCAACCTGAGCGGGTGCCCCGCGCTTGCCACGGCGGGAAGCGGCGACATTCTTTCCGGCATGATCGGGGCGTTCCTCGCAAACGGAAGATACACGGTTTTTGAATGTGCGCGCGCGGCGGTGTTCCTCCACGGTTATGCCGCGGAACTGGCAATCCCCGTCGGTTCGCGCGGACTCATTGCGGATGACCTGATCTGTTTCATTCCGCAGACAATCCGGAAGGTATCGGTGACGGCATGAACAAGGATTCCGAGCTGAAAACAAGGATTACCGCGTTTCTGGTTCTTCTCGCCGCGCTTCTGGTGGTGTTCGCCGGATTCCTGGGATTTTTCCGGGATTACGGGAACATCTTCCGGCAGGGAGAGGAAAAGACGGCCGATGTGCCGCAGGATATTGTCGTCAAATGGCAGAATGCCGTCGAAAACGGCGATATGAAAAACGCCTTCATCTATGCTTCGCAGATCGTCCCCGACTCCGATTTTCAGCTCCCGAATGCCGTTTATACCGATTTCTTCGGCTCCTGCGGGCAACCGCCCTCCGTTCTGACTTCGCCCTGGACGCCCGATGATTTCCGGCGCTGGCAGGCATGGCTCGCGCAATCAAAACAGGTTCAGCAGACAGCGGATATGGATACCGTTCTCGCACAGTTGCAGAAAGCTCCGCTCGGCGATCTGTTCGACCTTGCGGCGCTCTACGGGTTCGATGCATTTGCAGTGCGTATTCTGAACAGCGATCCGCAGCAGGAACTTTATGAATTCCGGAAAGACGGCAAGGCTTACACGATATTCACCGCAGACCGCAAACTCGCGCGGGGAACGGCGCAGGAGCTCGTCCCGCAGGACGCAAAACTGATTCACCTTTACCCGGCGCAGCTTGCAGATTACAGGCGTTTCAACCAGCTTCTGTTCCGTCGTATCGAGCCTTATCTCGGGCGTATGCCGCGGCCTCCCGCGGAAGCGTTGATCGAACTCAAGGAGAAATATCCCGACATCGCCGCCCTCGCCTTCCTGCCGGATACGGTCCGCCCCGCGGCAAAAATCACGGTGAAATAGCTCCGGCGCAAACCGGCAGTTTTTTTTCGGAAATTCACGGAAACGGGATTGACTCAGAGCGGCAATTCTGCAATTCCCTGTTTCTCCGCTTCATAGACTTTGGGTTCGTATGGAGTAAAGACATCGTCAATGTCACCATTCACCGTTTTCATGGCAAGACGTTTTTCACCGCCGGAAAGATTCACAGCCACCAGAATCACCTTATCGCCGCTTTTCCTCGCCGCATACGCAAAACCTTCCGAGGATTTCAATACAAAATCCCGGAGCAGTCCGCCTTTGCGGAATTCCGGATAGAATCTCTGTATCTCGGCATTGACGCCGGAAATCAGCGACCAGAGACGCGAACGCTCCTGAGGCAGATAGCCGTGCCCCATATGCAAAATAATCCCCGCAAGATCGTGAATGACGGCAAGATAGATACCCGCCCGCAGTTCTTCGGCAGTCCGGCACGATACATTGGGAATCGTCCCGCCGAGCCAGAAAATGACCGGCTTGCAGCCTGCCGCAGTCTTGGCTTCTTTCATGTCACGGACGAGATTCGGGATCATCGCAGGCGAAAAACTTGAACTCCAGCAGGCTGTCTCGAAAATATCGCACACGGAGGCAAACTCCTTCAGATTGCCGTGATGGTCAATATGAATCGAAAAATAACGTTCCGGCGCTTTTGCCTTGAGATGCCGGTATAAACCGGCATAGAACTCCGGCGGATTTTTCTCCGTCAGCTTTCCGTCCGCATTCTTTTCATAAACGTTCATCTGCGCTTCATAGGCAATCCGCGTGAAGAAACGTTTCATCTTCCCCCCGGACTCAAGCGACTTGTCAACGATCCGTTTGAATCCGGCATCCGGGGGAAATACATAACCGGTGGCAGGCTGTCTGGTCAGGCGGTATCCGGGAATGCCGAGGATTTGAACCGCATTCGGCTGGACTCCGTATCTGCCGTAATCGACATTGAACGCGTCCCCGAATTGCAGAAACGCTTTCCCGGTCGGGCTCCCCCCCAGAAGAAACACAGGCATACCGTCCAGCGTAAAGATATCGCCGTCTATTTTAAGTTCCGCTTCAGCACGGATCGGAACAGGCGCCGGGACCTTGCCGAGAATGAAAAACACACGCGAAGTTCTCTTGTTCCCGGAAGATACTTCCATCACATACCGTCCCGGAGCCAGTCCCGGCGCAGCTTTCTTTCCCGTTGGCGGACCGGCAAAATAAAACACTCCCGTTTTTTTCGCATTCCGAATGGTCCGGCAGACTTTCCCGTCCCTGCTTACGGTAATTTCGGCGGGCTCGGCAAAATCATGGGAATAATTGACTTTGCCGTCATCATACGTATAATAGAACCGGTCAAGTTTCAGATCACCGGCATGGGCGGAGTTCGCCAGCGCTTTCTTATGAAAAAGAACCCGTCCGTCCGGTTTGTCTTTGACCAGCACCTCAAGAATATGGCTGCTTTTCTGCGGAAGGTAGTCCTGTGACAGCGGAATTTTCCACGAACTTGCCATGCAGTCGCCGCCGGACTCCATCTTTTCCGGCTCATACTTCTGCCCGTTCAGCGTGACTCGTATCCACGGAGAGCCCCCGGCCGTCTTTCCGGAAATGCCGAGTTCCAGAAAAACGGTATTGTTTCTGAGAACCAGTTTCCTGATCTCCGCCGTTTCCTGTTTTTCCCCGCCCGAAAAGATCAATTTTCCGAGCTGTTTCACATCATGATAATCCGATGCGCCCGACCAGTTCGCGGAATACCCGCCCTGAACGGTCCGCCCGGAGGCGAAGTTCACCCCCCAGGCCGTTCCCGCTCCGGGTTCTTTCCCGCCAAACGCGGAAAAGGGAATCACGAGTCCGGCGCTCCAGCCGCTGTCTTTCCAGTCGATCTTGCGGCTGACGGGCGGGTTCCAGCTCATATCACGTTTTTTCGCGGAATAGAGAGCTCCGTTCGGGTTGACCGCGAGATGATAGTAGACGCCGCTCTCCGGTTCCGGGGAAAGAATGACCTCCACGACTTCGCCGCCGAAAATGGAAACATCGTCATCCCTGTGTCCGGCGACTTTCGGGCGCGTCCCCGGTTCGAGTTCATTGAATATGGTAAGATAGAGGTTTTCCGCATCTCTGCGCACTTTGACTTCCGTATTCAGTCCGGGGATCTCCCCGCGCGTCGTGACAAATCCTCCTGCGGACAGCTCCTTCCCCATCGGCAGACGAAGCTCCTGCGCAAGACAGGCGCCTGCCAGAAGAAGCCCTGCGAATCCCGTTGCCAGAGTGCGCATTTTCCCTCCCATGAGTTTTATAACTGAATCATTTTGCGGTAGGCGATAATGTCCAGCATCATGCTCTCCATCTGCCGGAGCTTCCATTCAAGGTGCCATTTGTCGCAGACATATTCCATGCTGGGTTCCCAGCCGATGCGGGAATCGGTCTCGACACATGGAATCGTATCAAGCACATTCTGAACTTCCTCTTTTGCAACGGCTTCAATTTTATCAAGCACCGCAAGCATCTCCTCACGCGAAGAAAGGCTCTGGAGTCTGATGTTGAGCATCCACCAGTTTTTCATGTGAATCACGGTGCGCACGGCATTGCGCATGAATTTTGCAAGCGCATAAAGACGATCACCGTTATCACGTTTTTTCGGAGGCATCAGCGGAAGCGCCTCTTCCAGAACGGACAACCCCTTCTCCCACAGTTCGAGCATCTTCTCCAGATCTTTCAGCTCGACCGGATAACGGAGCGGCCCCGGCGACTGGTTCTCATTTTCATAGGGCTGATACAGCGTTTTGATGATCTTGTATCCGAAGTGCGCATGCGGCGCAGTCGGGAACTGAATCTCCTTGTTCGCCATGGTGCGTGAAATATTCGGCTGGAAAATGAACGGATAGGACGGTCCCGTCCGCCACGGTCCATACTGGTCTTCATTGGAGGCGACGTAGAAATCCATGGCATTGCTCCAGAGATTCCATGCATCCACGACTTTGTCCGCCGCCTCTCCGCCATAATCGCGAACGGCAAGCAAACGGAGAAAACCGTCCAGTTCATCATGTTCCGGCGTGAAGAAAATCTCTTTCGCAAGGTCAAGCGTCGGATTTTCCCACCAGCCGTAGTGATGATTTTCATAAAAGCTGTTGACGCCGCACTCCTTGAGATAGCGTTTCAGGTTGAGCATCTTCCTGATCCAGCGCTGCGGAACGGGAACATACGGAGCGCAGCCGAAATCCCATGTCGTGCCGGCAAGATTGCTTGTCGCGCGGATGCGGAGCCCCAGCTCATGCGCGATTTTCGCCTCGCTGGAGAAGTAATAACCGGGCTCCGTCGCGGAAATCGTATAGTCCATGACCGGCGTTTTAAGATCGCCGCGCTCGTTCGCCTTGAAGATTTCAAACGTGATCTGAAGTGTAATATCCTTCGGGAAACTCTCAAGGAATTTCTTACGGACTTCGAGCGGCGCCCAGCCCCAGTTGTAAGTACTGAAAATCACCTCGATTTCCGGATTCACTTTGTGAACGGCACGTTTGATCGCGTTCAGAAACGCCGGATAATCGCAGCAGGGATACCATCCCGGGCTCGGACGCGTATCCGGGATGCCGTCCACGACGCTGTCGCGGCAGCGTTTGCCCGTGGTTGCGGGGTCCTTGCTGGGAAACTCCAGAGACTCGCCGACAAGACTGATCGCGCGCGCTTTCGGATAATGCCGTGCGAGATTGCCGTAAACGGAATCGAAGAACTCCTCCGCGTCCGCGTCATCGGGATGTTTGTAACAGCGGACATAGTTGTAGAGCACCACGTCGATTCCATATTCGGACGCCCGCTCGATAATATCGTTGATATTGCAGTAACCGCGCGTCGTCGTGTCGATATCCTTCACAAACACGTCGATCGCGTTGAATCCGGCATGGACAATCGCATTGAGCTGCCAGTCGGGAAAATCGTCGATGCCGGAACCTGAATGGACACTGCGCATTCTTACGAGCGGCTCCCGCAGATACGCGCATTTTTTCAGGTAGGGCGCTTCACGCAGATTCATAAGGTCTTCAATGTGAATCGCGCCGTAAAGGACGCCGCGTTCTTCCGCCCCGCAGACAAGAATGTTTTCTCCGTCACATTCAAAGAAATAAGAGCCGCGTTTTTCCGGAACAGGCGAAAGCACACCGTTGAAATCGTTTTTCGTCACGAGCAGAATCTGTTTCGCCTTCTTTTCCGCCGCGACAGTTTTTTCAATCCGTATGGAGACATTCATGCTGGTGAACAGGTAGTCCTGCAGATCCGCCGCCGCTTTCCTTACCATCTCTGAAGCGGAGTCTTTGACCGCGATCACCCACGAGGAATCGACCACAGTTTCGCCGCCGACGGGTTCCAGCTCACAATTGCGCCTGTCCGCCTTATGGATTTCGCGCATCCGGTAGAGAAAATCATAATTCTTTTCTTCTTTCATAAAAACACCCTCTTTTAATTGTTCCGCTTGAGTCGCTTCCATAATATCATCCCCGATTTCCCCATATCAAGAAAAAGAAAGAAGAAAATCAGCGGAAAGAAGGCAGGCACGATTCTTTTGAACATTAATAAATATAGTGCTTTAGTTATCGGCAGAACTCATCGCCGTATGGCGTTTCCGCAATAGATTAATGAAAGCGTATTGCTGAACCGGACATCCGGAGACAGACCGGACAGGCGGCAGTGCAGTCAACTCAACCAATTTTTTACAAACCGCCCGGCCTGCCTCATTTTTCTACTGTTCCAAATGATCCGTCTTTTCCACCAACTTGCATATCACGGGAAAAAGCGGATGTTTCCGGTTGGCGGAAAAGTTGATCCGGTTGCCGTCGGTATTCTGATGGACAAGCCCCAGTTCAAGCAGATTCCGCAGCTCCCGGTGGATGACCGGAGCGCTGAATCCCGCTTCGCGCGCAAGTTTGCGCAGATAAAACGTCGGTGCGTCCTTCGTAAACAGCTTTCTGAAAATTTCCGCGCGGCTCTGCGAACCGATAATTTTTTCCAGCATATCAGCCCTCCTGCTCTTAATTGTTGCCATAAAGATAACACAAGTTATCAAAAAAATAAACATATAAAGCAAAAAAATCAAGATTTCATCCTGTCCCCGTTCTTTTTCTCCTTTCCGGCATAAGATACCTGTTGTTTCTGCTTATCCAGAAGATAAGCGACAAAGTCGCCAAATGTGGCACGATTCAGTATTTCGCACTCTCCGTCAGGAATCGAAATCCCGAAATGCTCTTCAATTTCCATGACGAATTCCACATCATCCATCGAATCAATGCGGCAGAAAAACAGCAGCATCGGATCGTTCGGGTAGCACATCGCATCGGCATCCCACCATTCCGCTTCGACGAGCAATCCGCGCACACTCAATGCCGCCGCAGCTTCTTCGCGGGTTCGCCAGTAGGAACAGAAACGGATCTCCGAAAATTCAGGACGCGCTTTCATTTCCTCCTCCGAAATGAGGGCATTGATTCCGCTCCATGATCCGTGCAGGGGATCATAGGCCCTCGCAAGCCGTGCGGAGAGCGGTGGAGCGGATGCTGTTCCGACCGGAAGGAACACATCCTTTGCAGACTTCGGGAAAGGACGGTTTTGTCTTGCGGCAACTTCCCTGACAAGCTTTCCAAAAGTCACAGGACGGACCGTCATCTGAAAAATCTTTTCCAGACGTTCCTTCACCTGCGGGTATCTGCCTCCACATGCCAGCGGAAAGAAATCCCGCGGGTAAATCATGAAATCAAATTCCGCCAGACAGCAGATTCGCCAGGCAATGCGCGCCTCTTTTTCCGTCTCGAAAAGGCGGCAGATCCGACTCTGCGACCGTGTGTCGCCAATCCATAAATACGGACGCGGCTTCTCAAGCAGCAGTGCGTCTCTCCTGCGTTCCATCGCATGGCAGGCTTTCTGAAAACGTTCCTTCTGCACACGTGCAATGATTTCACAAGCACATGCCGGAATAAGGTTCAGCAATGCTTCATACATCGCAACCCTGAAAGCGCCGCAGAGCAAAGAGAATCCGGCAAGAATGCAGAATATCATCAGGAAAGTATGTTCCCATGAGTCGATCCGTTGCAAAGTTTTCTCTTTTCCGGTAATTTTCTCTTCCATTTCAGGATCGCAGAGACAAGAAGTATCCACGAAAGACGTGTCTCCATCATCTCCTTTCGGAACATCCCCGATCCATACGAGTTCCGTCTCCTTTTTCGAGAGCCGCAGTTTCATTACAATTGAGGTGATTCCGAAGACAGCCAGCGCCGTGACGAGATGCCACCATCCACCATAAGCCGCAACAGCGACAGCTGCGCTCCACAGTGAAAATTTCAGATACGCCTTCATTTCCTGATTCCTTTCTTTTGCAGTTTCCATATCCGGCAGAGAATTATCGTTATATATAAGATAACTATTGTAATCTTAAAAGCAACAATAAAAATAAAAAAAATCCGGAAAAATCATTATCGGCTCATAGAATGAATACAGAAAAACGGCGGACTTATTTTCCATCGGTGCCTGCCCGAATCCTTTTCCGACCGGGCGAATCCGGGAAAAGGTTTCCACGGCTTTCCCTGCGGCGTGCTTGACAAGTGCAGGGGTGCATGTATATTATAAAATCCGGTTCTGCTTCCAGCTACTGTTCCGTGATCCTTGAATATGGAGAAAACACGACCTCAATGAGTGATAAAATTAAAGTTCTGGCTGTTGATGACGCTCCCGCCAACCTGATGATCCTGAAAGGATGTCTGCGCGGCGGAAATTTTGAACTGGTAACCTGCACCAATGCAATTGATGCCCTTCAGGAATTCAAAAAGCAGTATTTCGATATTCTCCTTCTGGACGTGATCATGCCGGGAATCGACGGTTTTGAGCTGCGGAAGCTGATCCGGGAAGTCGATAAGGAGCGTCCGATCATTTTTCTGACCGCCATGATCGACGACGGCAACATGACCATGCTCAACCAGATTACATGGGATTCCAACACCTATTACCTGAATAAAGTCTTCGATAAAAAGGTTCTGGTGCAGAAAATCACGGAAGTCGTGAACATGCACCGGACACGCCAGCTTGACAGGGTCTACCGCGACAATCTGGAATCGGAACTGAAACTCGCCGGAGACCTTCAGCGGATTCTGCTGCCGGACTGGTGCATTCTGGACGACAAGGTTCTGGTTTCTTCCCTCTATGTTCCCGCGATGCAGGTTTCGGGAGATATTTTCGAATTGATCAGGCTGGATGAATCACGGTATCTGTTTTTTATCGGCGACATCGCCGGACACGGCATTTCCGCCGCACTCTATATGGCGACGGTTCAGGCGATTCTCAAAATCAAGGCGCATGAGCAGAATTTCACTGTCCACGGACTGCTTGCCGATCTGAACAGATTTTTCTGCGATGAACTGCGCGGGAATACTTATATGACCGCACTCGCGGTTCTTTTTGATTTCAAATCCAATCATCTGGTCCTGCACTCCGCCGGACACCCTCCGCTTCTGATCTGTCCGGCAGGCAGAGAACCGCTGTTCACCGCAGGAGAAGACAAAGGCGGAATTCCGCTGGGGTGGTTTGCAAATGCCGAATACCGGGCGGAAGATAATTTTGAGTATGATTTTGACGATGACACCATGTTTCTCGGAGTCACGGACGGGGTTTTCGATACCGCCGGGGAAGATGGCGAGTTCATCACAAAGAACGAATTGCATGATATTGTGGAAGCATTGACTGCGGATACCGATGCAACGGTATTTCCCTATCGCCTGAAAAGCATGATGGAACAGATGGGATATGAGAACATTTCCGATGATTTCACGGTAGTCGCCCTCCAGAAACGCCAATGCAGAGCAGACTGTATCGAGCGCCTGATTCCGGCAAAACTGTCCGAGGTGAACAAGGTTGCAACGGAATTCTCATCCATAGCGGAAGACCTGCGGCAGATTTCGGAAATAGAACTTTGCGTGCATGAATTCCTGAACAATGTGATTGTCCACGGGAACGCCGGTTCCAACCAGAGACCGGACCTGATTTACATCAATATAGCAAAGGAAAAGGGGAAATTCAAAATCCGGGGATTGGAACACGGTAAGAAATGGGATCCGTCCAATATGGAAAACATTGATGGACGGAATGCAGAAGACAGAAGTTCTCCCGCCACATCCGGCAGGGGAATGCAGATTCTTCAGGCAATCACGGACCATGTGACATACAACTCTTACTGCGATTTGAATGAGACTTGTTTTACTCTGAAAAGCGGGGAAAAAAATGATAACTGATATTGTCAACCATCTGAAAGACATGCTGGAACTGCCCGACGAAGAAATTCCGGAATTCATTGATACCTTTCTGGTCTCTCTGGATGATTGCTGTGAACAGTTGAAGACAGAGATGGAAAATCCTGATTTTTCTGCGATCCGGATCATTACGCACACGCTTTCCGGTTTCACAGCCAATATGGGAGCGGAAGATCTGCTTGCAGCAGCCAAGGAACTCAATGCCGCAGCAAAAATACCTGACGCAGAACTCTGCCGGCAGGGAATCGCCGCGATTCTGGCGCTCCGCGAGGAGTATCACCGGCAGGCCGGCAGGTAATGTTCTACACTTTCCTGAAAAATCCGGCGGCAGAAACTCTGCTGGGACATTCGCTCGAACTCATGGCACGGGAAATCGGGAAAATGCCGGAGTGCAGCGGGGTCCGCGCCGTTGTCCTGGGCGGCGGCTACGGGCGTGGCGAAGGGGGAGCGACTCCGGAAGGCGCACTCTGCAATGATCTCGATTTCTTCGTCATCCCTCATGACGGCATTTCCGCAGATTCACTCCAATCCGCTTTCCGACACCTCGGCAGGAAGTGGAAAGAGATCCTTTCCATAGACGTCGATTTTTTCATCGTTCCCGCATTCCAATGGCTGATACGCAACGAAAAAACGCTGATGGTTCAGGAGCTTCTTGCCGGAAACCGGATCATATACGGCGATTCCTCTGTTCTTTCCGGAGTGCCGCGTCTCCAATGGCGCGAACTGCCGTGGCGCGAAGGGGCGCGTCTGCTGTTGAACCGCGGGACCGGACTCCTGCTGAGTCGGCGCCGGATGCAGAATCCGGAGGAGAAGGAGTTCATCCGCAGGAATCTGCACAAGGCGGCGCTCGGATGCGGAGACGCTCTGCTGATCGCGCACCATGCATACCGGAAGACAGGAATGGAGCGTCTGGATTCCCTCAGGGACACCGGTGTTTCGGAGGAACTGTCAAGTTTTTATAAAACTGCCCTGCGCTATAAATATTCTCCGTTCATGCCGGAGGCGGAAGACCTTCCGGAAAGTCTGCATGACATGACGACATTGTGGAATGCGACTGTATGCGTTTTTTCCCACACGGTAACAGGGTGCAATAATGCAAACACGGCAGACGCAGTCTCCGCTCTCCTTCATTGCCGGAAAGAGAATTCAGGTTCATTTTTACGCAACACCCTGCTGTCGCTCCGCTATCCCGGCAGTAAACTGCTGCCCCTGCGGGAACATCCGCGGCTCAAACTGCTCGGTTCCCTTGCGGCAGTCCTGAATACGCCGGACCGGCAGGCGGAAGACCGTTATTTGAAACTCTGGCGCCGCTTCAATTAACGGAAACCATTCTGCATGAGTAAGCCGGACCGTTCCATGACACTCTTTCTCTCCGGCTGCCTGTTTCTGCCGGGGCCTTCATTGCACATTCCGCTTTATCCGTCAAAAAAAACAAAATTTTTCCGGTTCCGCTCTTGAAAACTTTATTTAATCGTTTAACTTTATTGAAACGATTAAATTAGCGGAGACCTGTTTTATATGATCACTCTGAAAGATATTGCAACGGCAAGCGGAGTCAGCGCGGCGACAGTTTCCTATGTGATGAACCGCTGTGACAATGTAAAAATCTCCGCCGCGACACGCAGAAAGGTTCTTGCGGCGGCAAAACGGCTCGGATATGCCCCGAATGAACTGGCCCGGTCAGTCCGGCGCGGTTATTCCAATGTGATTGCGCTTGTCTCGGCCACCGGGCTTGCGTCCGATTATTTTTACAATATCTTCAACAGCATCTGCCGGACCGCCACAAAACACGACTTCGCGGTAAAGGTCTATTCGCTTGAAAACGATGCACCGGCGGCGTTGAAAATGCTCGTGGAACAACGGGTCGCGGGGGTAATTTTCCATACGGCAGATTTCAACAACTGCCGCACTCTCGCACTGGAGCTTCAGAAACGCGGAGTGCCCATCGCCGCGGTCAACTGCCGGGCGACAATTCCGGACTGTCCCAGCTTCGCCTCGGATGACCGTCAGGGAGCGCGTGAAGCGGTCCGCTGTCTTTACAACGCCGGTTGCCGCAGAATCGCGTGCATGACTCATGAAGGCGAATTCGATTATATCCGCCTGCGCAATGAAGGCTACCTTGAAGCAATGCGGGAACTGATGCCGGAAAAAACGCCTTTCTTCATTGAAAATACAGGATGTGATCGCCACAGCATCAGAAAACTCCTGAAAAACCGGAAAAAACGCCCCGACGGCATTTTCTGCATCGCAGACGGACATGCTTTCCAGCTTTATCAACTGGCCTATGAGCTCGGAATCAAGATTCCGGAGGAGCTTTCCATCGTCGGTTTCGGAGATCTTTCCGGAGCCTCCACGGCAATGGTTCCGCTGACGACGGTGCAGCAGGCATTCGAGGGCATGGGGCACCTTGCGGCGGAAGCAGTCATTGCTGCCGCGGGAAGCGGAAAGAAAATGGGCAGTGAAACCGTGGAGCTACCCGCCTCCGTCCTGATGCGGAATTCGGTGAAAAATGAACTTCCACGCAGCAAGCAGCGGGAAACAGGAAAGCCAAAACAATGACAGAAATCCGAAATCGTTTTGACTCAAGAAGAATGTTCCTGTGTTCTTCCGTCTCAAAGCCGCCCCGAAGACCGGGGTGTAAACCTCCAGAAAAATCGGCAATTTTTCCGTAAACAGCCGGCAGAATCCCAAATCCGGGATTTTTACCGGAAACCCATAAAAAACAAGGAGTTGAATTCATGGCGAAGTTCAAGTACGGGCTGTTCTACGACTTCCACACACCAACAACAATCCCCGATGTCGGGGCGAAATTTGATGTGGAGGCATTCACGGATCAGGTGAAGTCCTGCGGGGTTGACTTCCTGACATGGCACGCACGTTGCAACCAGGGCAATGCCTACTACAACACGAAACTGGGGCTGCGGCATCCGTCGCTCCGGTTCGACCTCATCCGCGAACTCGGAGAATCCTGCCGCAGAAAAGGAATCCTTCTCAGCGTCTATTTCAACGGACACCTGAGTGATGAGGAACTGATTCACCACCGCGACTGGATGGTGATTTCCACCAACGGCGAAACGTACCAGGGGGCGGGCAGACCGGCTGGTTTCACAGGACCATGGACACGCATGGCGTGTTACAACTCGCCGTTCCGCGAACATCTGAAAAACATGACTCTTGAACTCGCGGAAAACTATCCTGTCGACGGTTTCTTTTTCGATTGCCTCGGCGCCTATCCGTGTGTCTGCGAATATTGCGTGAAAGAGATGAAAGAAAAAGGAATCGACATCACGGATACGGAAGCGGTCACGAAATTCAGCGAATTTTCCGCGCACCGCATGTGCGAATATCTGAACGAAGCGATCCGCAGAGTCAAACCGGACGCGCTGCTCTTCTTCAACGGACGTCCTTTCGAGGAAGTCATCCACATGGAAAGCCACCTCGAATGCGAGTGCCTGCCGACTGCCGGATGGGGCTATGAGTGCCTGCCGATCTGCGCCCACTACATGCGCACGGTCGCGGGACCGGATAAAAGCGTTCTGAACATGACCGGACGTTTCAACGACTGGGGCGACTTCGGCGGGCTGCGCACTGCGGAAGGACTGGAGTATGACCTGTTCTACGGAGCTGCCAACGGACAGCGCCCTGACATCGGCGGGCATTTCCATCCGCGCGGCGATCTGGACCTGCCGGTCTTCGACCGCATCCGCGAGGTCTACGGCAATCTGCAGAAATATGACGAATGGGTGCTCGATGCGGTTAATGAGCCTGAAATCGCGCTGGTGTATCCGCGCAGAGGCATGTATTATCCGAACAGCCAGGGAGTCACGGCGGCGGTCCGTATGCTGACCGAGCTCAAGGTACAGTTCGACCTTGTCTCGGACTTCGTGCCCTGGGATAAATACAAGCTCCTGATCTTCCCCGAAGACGTGCCGTTCACGGAAGAATATGCAAAACGTGTCGAGGCGCACCTCAAACGCGGCGGCAGCGTCCTTGCCACCTCGCGCTCCGGGCTGGACCCCGAAGGGAAAAAATTCGTCATCGACTCCTGGCCGGTCACGTATGAGGGCCCGATCGGTTATCATCCGCTCTACTTCATGCCTGCGGGCAAGTTTGCGGAAGGAATTGCGAAGATGCCGCTCTCGGTCTATGCCTCCGGCTCGAAAGTAAAAGCCGCCGATGGCGCGGAAACCGAGATGTATTACGTCAAGCCTTATTTCAACAAAGGCTGGGACGGACTCCGTTCCAACTATTACATTCCGCCGCAGGAAGTCACGGATGAACCGTTCTTCGTCAGAAAAGGCAATATCATCTACATCGCGGCGGAACTTTTCACCGGCTACCACAACCGCGCGCCGATCCAGCTCCGCCAGCTTCTCGGCATGGCGATCAACGCACTGGAGCCGAAGCCTAAATTCAAGTCTTCCACCCTGCCGAGTTTCGCGCGGGCATTCGTCCAGAAAAAAAGCGGCATGGAACTGGTGCATGTTCTGGCATACTGTCCGGAAAAACGCTGCAACGCCATCGCAGTGGAAGACCGGATCACTCTGCTGAACACGGAACTCTCTCTGCGAACCGACGGGAAAAACATCAACAGAGTTTATCTTGCGCCGGACAGGAAAGAACTTCCGTTTGAACTCAAGGACGGTTACTGCAAAGTGACGGTTCCGGAAATCACGGGGTATGCCCTGATCGTTTTTGAATAAGAAGCCGTTCCCGCTTCTTTACTGTAAATCCAGGCGGAGGCTCGCTCTGCGAGTCTCCGCCGCGGAACCTCAACAGCTCAGTTTTTATATTGACGCTTGTATTCGCGCGGACTGCACCCGTAAAAGGCGTGGAACTGGCGCGTGAAATAGTTCGTATCCTGAAAACCGACACGCATCGCCACATCGCCGATCCTTCCGGAAAGGCGCAGCAGAGAAGCCGCCTTCTGAAGCCGCAGGCGAAGCAGATAAGTGATCGGCGCCGTTCCCGTCATCAAACGGAACTGCTGGCGGAAACTGCTCTGCGACATCCTGACGAATGCCGCCATGCTCTCCAGCGACCACTCTCTCGCGCAGTTCCGGTCCAGCTCCGCCAGCAGGCGGCTGATCTGATAAACCGAAGTTTTTTCAGACGATCCGGCAATATGCGCATGGCGTATGATGTAACCGATCAGATGCAGGAACTCGCCGAAAGCGACTGTCCGCCCGCCGGACTCCTTCCGTTTCTCCTCGCCCATGATCTCGTCCGCCAGAGTGACAACTCTCGTAAAATGGCCATGATCCAGCGTCAGCATTTCCGTTTTTGTACGCATGTTCGAAAAAAGTTCCGGTTGCAGATGAAAGAGCATCTGGTAATTCGGAGTATTTGACAGATCGTGCTTGAATGTATCCAGTATTTTTGCGGAGAAAAGAATGTTGTAAATTCCGAGATGTTCCGTATCCCTGTAACCGTGAATCTTTCCCGGCGGAACCAGAAACACATTTCCCGCACGGATCGGAACCGTCTCGTCATTCATGAAATGGAACGCCCCGCCCTCCCGCACCAGTACCAGTTCGTAAAAGGTGTGACTGTGGTCTCCGGGCATCGTCTCATTCGTATGAATATAATAAAGCACGCTCAACGGCAGATCCTGCCATGCGGCGCGGGGAAAAAGTTCGTATTGTCCCATGATGATTCCCTCTCCGGCAGTTTTACAGCTTTATTATACAGCGGAAAAATCAAATGAAAAGCGGAAGAAAAAATCTTTTTGTCAAATAATGCTGATATTTATAAAAAAAGTCAAGGTTCCGCCCTGTTTCCTCTCTATATTATATCCAGTCAACACCACCAAAAAAGGAAAAACAATATGCTGAATGAACAGATGAAGCAATTCAAGTCGCCCGGCCCGGATTTCCGCGGAGCGCCGTTCTGGGCGTGGAACGCAAAACTGGAACCGGAGGAACTGATCCGGCAGATCCGCCTCATGAAGGAGATGGGGCTCGGCGGTTTCTTCATGCACGCCCGCGTCGGGCTGAACACGGAATATCTCGGCAAGGAATGGTTCGAATGCGTAAAAGCCTGTATTGCGGAAGCGGAAAAACTCGGCATGAACGCATGGCTTTATGATGAAGACCGCTGGCCGTCGGGTGCGGCAGGCAGTTTTGTGACGCGCGAGGACCGTTTCAAACAGAAGGAGCTCTATCCGGAACTCCTTGAAAACATGGAACAGTCCTGCGGCGAGGGCAATACGCTTGCATGGTATGCGGTTCGCCTTGACGGAATGAAAATGATCTCTTTTCACAGGATTGAAAATCCGTCGGAAACGGTATTGCCGCCGGGGGGGAAACTGCTCCGCTGCTGCTGGCGTTATGCGGAAAAATCCTCATGGTTCAACGGAGAAACCTATCTCGACACCATGAATGAAGATGCGGTAAAACGGTTCGTCGAAGTGACGCATGAAGCCTACCGGCGCGAAATCGGCGGCAAGTTCGGAAAAACAGTCCCAGGAATCTTTACCGACGAACCGTGCTACAATCACCACGCCGGAGCAATGAATCTGCCATGGACCGTTTCCATACCGGAAAGGTTTCAGGAGAAATACGGCTATGACCTTCTTGATTTCCTGCCGGAACTCTTTTTTGAAAGTGATCAGGAAGTCTCCAGAACACGCTGGAATTATTACGATCTGCTGACTTCGCTTTTCGTCAACGCCTTCTCGCGCACGATAGGTGAATGGTGCGGCAGAAATCACATGAAGATGACCGGACACGTTCTCGCAGAAGACTCCCTGAGTTCCCAGACCGTCTGTGTCGGCTCCGCCATGCGTTTTTATGAATTCATGCAGGCGCCCGGAATCGACCTGCTGACGGAACACTGGAATATCTTCAATACCGCAAAGCAGTGTGTTTCCGTGGCTCGCCAGCTCGGACGCAAAACACGGCTCAGCGAGACCTATGGATGCACCGGATGGGATTTCCCGTTTGCGGGGCACAAGGCGCTCGGAGACTGGCAACTGGCGCTCGGCATCAATCTGCGCTGCCAGCACCTCGCATGGTATTCCATGTCCGCCGAAGCCAAGCGCGATTACCCCGCCAGCATCTCCTATCAGTCGCCGTGGTTCCGCCGCTACCGCAGTGTGGAGGACTACTTCGGGCGCCTCGGAAGCATCATCGCGGAAGGCGAAGAAATCCGCGACATCCTGATGATCCATCCGATCGAATCCTGCTGGAGCATCAGATATCGTGCAGCGGAGGAGGTCACAGAAGAGATCCGGAAGCTGGACAGCGAATTCATCGGCGCCACCAACCGTCTTCTTTCCGAGAATCTTGATTTCGACTATGGCGACGAGGAACTTCTTTCCCGTTATGCTTCGGCAGACGGCGAATTGTTCAAGGTCGGGCAGGCACAATATAAGGCGGTGCTGATCCCTGAATTGAAGACCATCCGTTCGACCACACTGAAACTGCTGGACGCCTTTGCGGATCAGAGAGGAAAAATCTGCTGTCTCGGCAAAGCGCCCGAATACGTGGATGCCGTCCGTTCGGATGAAGCAAAGAAAGTACTTGCGAAATTCCAGCCCGTCACACGGGAAAATGATACGGAGGAACTCTCGAAAACGGCAAGAAGGGTCTCCATGACCGGACCGGACGGAACTCAGGTCAAGCCCCTGCTCTATCGTCTCGCGGAAACGGAAGATGCGGTATCGCTCTTCATCTGCAACGTCGGAATCGAGTTTTCGGATCACTACATGGCGGAGTGTCTCGTGCGCGACAGAAAACTTTCCTTCCCGTCCGTCGATGTCACGCTGGAACTGCCGGAACGCGGACAGATCTACGAGCTTGATCCCGCGGACGGCACAATTCATGCCGTCGAAGCAAGGTATGAAAACGGTCAATATCATTTCCATACCTTTTTTGAAGAACTCGGTTCCCGTCTGTTCCTCATCACGAAAGAACCGGTCGGGGATGTTCTGCCGGCAAAAAAACACACGGCGGACAGGATTCTGAAAACACTCCCCGTGGACGGCTGGCACGTCAGGCGGGAAGAGAACAACGTCCTCGTTCTGGATCATGCGGCTTACTCCGTAAACGGCAGGAAGCACAGCGGGCGCAGTTACATCCTGAAAATTGACGATGAACTCCGGAAAATGCTCGGCAAGGCGCCGCGCGGCGGTGCGATGGTTCAGCCGTGGCTCCGGGAACAACATGCGCCGGAAAAAACATTGGACGCGGTTCTTGAATATGAATTTGAATGTGAGTCCGTTCCCGCGGAGGACTGCCGCCTCGCAGTGGAGCATCCGGAGCTTTACAGTATAAAAGTCAACGGAGTCGAACTGAACCAGAGCCGGACAGACTGGTGGGTGGATATCGTTCTGCGCTGCCTGCCGGTTCCGGCACGACTCCTGAAAAAGGGAAAGAACGTCATCACCGTCGCCTCGAAATATCACGAAAATCTCCCCGGACTGGAAGCAATCTTCCTGCTGGGAGAATTCGGGGTCAGAAACGAAGTGCTGATCTCCTTGCCGCAAACGCTTTCCTGCGGCGACTGGTGTGAACAGGGTTTCCCGTATTATGCCGGCAATCTCACCTACGAAAGAAAGCTTGGGGAACTCCCTCCGTCAGGGCGGATTTCAGTGAATGTTCCGGAATGGCGCGGAGTCGCCCTCGGGATCAGCGTCAACGGCGGGGATGAAATCTTTCTGCCGTGGCAGCCCTATAAAGCCGATATCACGGATCAGCTCAGGCGCGACGGAAGCGACAGGATTGAAATCAAGGTCTACGGGCACCGCCGCAATGCGTTCGGCCCCTTCTACCTGAAAGAAAAATGGCCGCAATGGACAGGGCCCGCACAGTTCAAGATGTATGAGGTCACGGAACGCCAGCTCGTCCCGTGCGGACTGATCGGCGCCCCGGTCCTTGAAACGGAACAGTAACAGCCGACGCCCAAAGCCATAGACAGTGCATACCATCCTGTCTATGGCTTTCCCCATTTGAAACGACTCACCCCGATAAAATTGGAGATATTGCTGGACTCCTGCACTTTTATGATTGCGGAAAACACTTCCCCCCCAAGGCATTTCCTGCCCTGCCATTTGAAATAATACTTGCCCCGCATTGCCTTTATGATGTTGAAAGAGCCGGATATTTGATTATATTGAATCATAGTCTCAACAACTCGCTTTCAAAAAGGAATGGAATCATGGATACGACATCGTCAAAACAGTTCGCTTCGGAAAATCTGCCCCCGGACATTCAGCTCAAGGCTGATCGCATGAACCTGGATCCAGCGCAAATTCCGCCTTATGAATTGCCGCCTCTGCCTCTGCAGCCCGGCATGGACGGCAGTCACTTCCAGCACATGGCCGCCCCGCGCCTGATTGAACTTTTTGAGCGTTACATGTATGGTGCAATTCCTCCCCGCTGCCAGGAAATGGAATTCCGCGTGACCTCGGAAGGTCCCGCCTTCGGAACACTTGGCATCCGCAGGGAAATTGACCTGATTTTCCGGCATGGAAACATGGAACGCACAGCACACCTGCTGCTCTATCTTCCGGCAGAAGTTTCCGGAAGATGCCCTGTTATTTTCGGTTTGAACTTCTGCGGCAATCATACGACGACGAACGATCCGGGAGTACATTTCAATGAGTTCACCCCATTGCCCGACTGGAACGCGGGACCGCGTTACGCCGATACGCGCGCACCGGCTTCGGCGCGCGGACTCAAAAGCGGCCGCTGGTCATTTGAAACTCTGCTGAAAGCCGGAATAGCGGCGGCAACAATTTGCTATTACGATTTCTTTCCGGACCGCAAAGACGGTTTTGAACCCGGTATCATGCGGATGTTTTACTCTCCGGAGGAATGGAACTCCGCTGAACGTCCGACGGGTGCAATCAGCGCATGGGCATGGGGAATCATGCGCGCGCTGGATTGTCTGGAAGCGCAGCCGGAGATCGATGTGCGCCGGATGATGATAACCGGTCATTCGCGTCTGGGCAAAACCGCCTTGTGGGCCGGAGCCTGTGACCGCCGGATTGCGCTGACGGCATCCAACTGCTCCGGCTGCTGCGGGGCGAAACTGTCGCACCGCTATTTTGGAGAAAGCATTGAATGGATCCAGCAATGGAATCCCCACTGGATGCGGGCTGATTTTGAACGTTTCTCCCGCCATGATGCGGATCTGCCGCTTGATCAGCATCTGCTGATGGCGGCAATCGCGCCGCGCCTGCTTTATGTGGCGAGCGCCACCAGAGATTATTATGCGGACCCAGAGGGAGAATTTCTTGGAGCACAGGCCGCCGGCGAAGCGTGGAAATGTTTCGGCGGCAACGGACTGGGGGATTCCGGCTTCCCCGCTCCGGGCAGATTAATCGGCCATGAAGTCGGTTATTACCTCCGGGCGGGAGATCATGATATCACACAGGAAAACTGGGATGCTCTGCTGAACTTCATTCGTAAAAATTTTGATATATAATTAACAGTTAAGGATTTACGTCAGAAAAAAGAGATGGCAACCCCGTCTGGATTCGAACCAGAACTGAGTGGACCAAAACCACTTGTGCTACCCTGAACTACTACACTCATTTTTGATATTAAAAGAGAAAACTGCGGGACGAATGTCTGACGCATGAATCCTTTCAGACAACAAAAAGCCAAAGATCAGAAAGTCTTGGCAAGAATCTGAAAAAAGGGATTGATCATGCAGAAGAGAATTCGTAATCGTGAAAAGGGCACCGGCACCATTGAGAAGAAGAGGAATCGCTTCTATCTGAAGACACGCATTGGCGACAAAAGCAAGAGCACGCTATTACTTGGCAAGGATGACAAGCCTGTAACTACACGTAAGGATGCAGAAGCCGCAGCCGCCTTGCTGCGTCCCGTATTGAGGGCCCGGCAAAAAGAAGAGGTTGCCCTTTATGTGGCCAGTGCGCGCAAGTTGAGGAAAGAAAGTAGCCTGTCTATTGAGAAGATTTGGGAAACCTATCTTGCTCAATATCGTCGCCCGGACAGCAGTGAAGGCACATTGAAAAGTTATCGAAAATCCCTCAACCATTTCATAGAATGGCTGGCGGCGGAACATCCTGAAGTCCGGAAAGCGGTAGAAATTACGGAAGAAATCGCCGGAGAATATTTCAACTATGTCTGGAACACAAAACATGTCACGGGCAAAACCTTCAACATATACAGGCAAGCCCTTCAGTTGATTTTCAAGCACATTCAGGATGTCGCCGGATTAGACAGTAATCCCTTTGCCATCATAGAGCGCAAACCTGTCCAGATGGAAAGCCGTCTTCCATTCACAGAAGAGCAGATCAAAGCGATTTTTGATGGCTTTGAAAGGGGCTTCTATTATCGGCGCCAGCTGACACAGTTAGGTCCGGGCAAAAAACATATAAAAGTCAACAAGACATTACAGTTCAAGCCAATGTTTCAGGATGAAATGCGTATATTGCTGATGCTGTGCTGCTGGACTGGATGTCGTGGTCAGGATGGCTGTCTAATGCATTGGTCCAACGTGGACATGGAACATCGCATCATCAGTTATATCCCTCGGAAAACAGCCAGACAGACAAATAACAAGGAAGTCTCGCTTCCTCTCCACCCAGCACTATATGAGGCGCTCCTGATAGCAGAGACATTTCGTTCGCGCAATAAAACAGGAGAGGATTTCGTTATACCTTCAGTCGCCGCACGTTTTCAAAGAAATCCCGGCGGGGTACAGGAAGATGTCATGAAAATCATTCACTGTGCTACAGGTTGTGAAACAACCGCTTCCCAGCGTGGAGAACATCGAGTACATAAAGCGAATCTCTACAGTCTGCACAGTTTCCGGCATACGTTTGTGTCGTTCTGCGCCAATGCAGGTGTTCCGCTGGATGTGGTTGCTTCGATTGTCGGGCACGGCAGCACGGCGATGACACGGCACTATGCGCACATCTCCGATGAGGCGAAAGGCAAGGCAATTGAAGCCCTGCCTGTTCTGGAAAGTGCACAGGAAGAAGTTCATGATCCTGACAGGGAACTCCTATTGAAACAGCTTTCAGGGCTCAGCACGGAAGAGCTGGCGGCACTGGTGAGCAATACGACAACAAATTCTACTAACACTAAGGATTTGAAAGCCGGATAAAAAGGATTTTTACCCTTTCCGTGGTAGAAAAATATAACAGCGAAGATTTTTTCTCATAAAAGCTCTTTTTGGTTCTTCGCTTTCTGTTCCTTTCTCATAAAAAAGTTCTTTTACTCATTTATTACTGATATAGATTAATGTCAGACACGATGTCTACAGAAATCGTTCAGCAACTTCAATAAAAGGAAAATAACCATGCTGCAACAAGACACCATCAGTCTCATCGCAAAGCTCTTACAAAGCGATGCAGGAGTCACCACGTAGGAAAAGGAGCAGATCCTCAAGGCGTGCCGTATGAAACAGCGGCGCGAAGTCATAACGGCGAAAAGAGCCATGGAACTGCTGGGGATCAGCCGTCCGACGCTTCGGGCGTATGTCCGTCAGGGACTGCTGACTCAGATCAACATCAGCTCACGCAAGGTGAGATTCGCGCAGGAACAGGTAGAACAGCTCGCCAGCTATGGCGCAGCAGAAACACGAGGTGAAGCATGACACAAGAACACAAATTTGGATTCGGTTTCGGTTTTGATTTTGAATCGAAATCCGATTCGAAGAATGAAGTTCCGCCCGCCAGAGAGACAGGACGGAACTTCAATGATCAAGGAATCTTATACAAAGTGCAAAGCGTCAGTCAATAGAACAATGCAGAAAGAGCGGCACTGCTGCTCCGACAGGTTCCGGCAGACTGCGATTATGACACGTGGTTCAAGGCAGCCTGCGCCCTGAAGCATTCAGGCTGTAAGTATGAGGTCTTCCGCGACTGGTCGGCAACCGCTCCGGAGAAGTTCAATGAAACCGACTGTCGCAAAACATGGAACAGTATTGCCGACGACAAAGAGAATCCCATTTCGCTTGGCACTCTGAAGTGGCTTGCGAAACAGCAGGAAAACGTTCCGGACGAGATGTTTGTTGTGCCGCAAGATGAACTGGAACTGGCGGGTCAGACGCTCACCTTCCTGAGTTCCAACTTCAAGGCTGGCGAAAGTTTCGAGCTTGTCACCCAAACCCGTGACATCAATGAACGCTGTGTCCCCTGCCGCTCGAAAGAGAATCTCTTTTCCTGCACAGACACCAAGGACATGACAAAGTTGCTCTCGTTACTTGCCGACTGCAAAAGCGGCGCCTGGGTTTCAATGAATCCGATCAAATCGGAGATCACAGGTAATGCCCCCTGCGATACCGATGTGACAAGTTTCCGCTACACCTTGATCGAGGCGGACGAGCTAACAAAGGAGGAGCAGTGGGCAAAAATCAATCAGCTGCATCTGCCGATCCAGTCGGTGGTCTGGTCGGGCGGCAAGAGCCTGCATGTCATCGTGAAAATCGAAGCCGGAACAGACCGCAGACTCTATGATGCGCGTGTGAAAGCTCTGCATGAGTATCTCGACAGGCAGCAGTTCCCCTACGATAGGGCGAACAAGAATCCGAGCCGTCTGACACGTCTGCCGGGAGTCCGCAGGGATGATGACGTTCAGTATCTTGCGGCTGGGGAAAGCGGTCCCGCATCATGGCAGGATTTTGAGGCGATCTGTCTTTTGCAAACCAAACAGGACAAAAGGCGGGATAGCTCTCCCTTGAACGGAATGATGGGAGGACGCCCCAAGACTCCTGTCACGGATTACGCAGAAAGCTTCCTTGCAGATTATAAAACCGCAAACGCCTTATTGACATTGCGATACTGGAATGGCAATTGGTATCTCTTCACAGCGAACGGCTGGAAGTGTCTCACACAGGAGGAGATGAAAATGCGGATCACCGGATACCTCCAGCGTAATAATATACAGGCGCAGGAACGAATCAGTCAGAATCTCATCAGCGATATTCTGGTGAATCTGCAATCTGACTATCTTTGCGGACTGCCCGAGTCGAAATACCGGATGCCCTGCTGGCTCCCCGGCGGAGAAGACGCAAGGGGCTGGATGAGCTTTCGCAACGGGGTACTGAACCTGAACGCCCTGATTGCAAATCCGGACTCCATACCGGAATTCATTCCCATATCGCCAACCTTATTTGCCAAAGACGGGGTACCGTATGACTATGTTCCGGACGCGACATGTCCGAATTGGAACTACTACCTGAATACCACGTTCGACAGCGATGAGATGCGTCTGGCACTTCAAATGATCTTCGGCTATATCCTTTCCGGGGAAACTCGGCTTAATGTGTATGCCACCAGTGAAGCCCATCTGTAAATCGTCTAAAAGTTGTAATAAATTGC
>ERZ1034917.375-NODE-375-length-42062-cov-8.478682_pt1 | contig 42062 bp, 37 predicted proteins | sample MGYA00520605_ERZ1034917 | MGnify/ENA primary metagenome ERZ1034917 (study PRJEB33766, sample SAMN09781784) | gut metagenome | biome: gut microbiome | host: Homo sapiens | place: Madagascar | study: EMG produced TPA metagenomics assembly of the PRJNA485056 data set... | reverse complement strand
CCCAAGCATGCTCTTTTTCGTTTTTTACCAATAAAACTTGCACACGGCGTTATTTGTTATAAATCTGGAGAATGAGGAAGCTTTCCTGGAAGAACATCAAGCGCCTGCTAAAGAAATTCAGTTACACCACCTGTCGCAATATGCACAATATTACGCTTACCAATATATTTCCAGCCTTCAGGTTCTTGAAGTTTGCGAGTCTGTTAATAAGAGGTTGATAGCTTATCCTGCTCCTTTTCGCGATAATTTTCAAGGCAAATTTCTTTATTTGCAATATGTTTATTTATTTTTGAGTAACAGTCTTCTGGGGCAGTATCAAGGTTTATCTTCTGACCAATTAAGTCTAGCGTTCCAGAAGAACGCTGTTTTCTTGCCCCAAATAGTTCGAACGTACATTATGCAAATGCAAAGCATAGCAAAAGGAGGAGAAACGCGCAAAAATACTTGTCGCAAACGAAATCTCAAAGTAGGAGCAATACTCTATCGGTACTATTTGGAATCGAAAAGAAATTCAGATTTATCAGATACAAAAGCAAAGCGCTCTGCTATCGATAAATTTCTCTGCGATTACCAATATCCAGCTCCTCTATCTGCTGAGGATAAGAAAAAGCCGGAAAAAATTGAGGCATATGAGAGGCAAAAGAAACGTGCTGAGGAGTATAAAGGTGGAAACAGTAAACGTACTTTGCAGAAATATCTCCGTGAATATATGAAAACTTTACTTCTTGTACCAAGGGAGAGGCAGGATTGAAATCGCCTGCTCCCTTATTACGAATCTGTGAAAAAATACCAGAAACATAATATCTCCTCCTACCATGGTTTTTGTACCGGCGAAGAAAAATACCCAGCCCTGAAGTCGAGCTTTTGTAAATTACAGTTGCTCTACTAGCAGAGGGAATTCTTCTAGCTTTTCCCAACTGACATGCTTGATTTCCGTAAAGCGGGCATTCAGTAATAAGCCTTCGATTTGTGTCGTTAAGACTTCACGCATTACCGATTCAAATGCCAAGTCAGATACTTGTGGGAGGGGCGGCAGACATAATGCAGAGAAAATCATCGCTATCATATTGTAAAGCGCCAGCCAGTCAGGGAAACATACAGCGGAAGCGTTTGTCCAAAATAGTTTCAGTACAGCTTCTTTGTTTTTCAGAAAATAATATCGTCCCTTTTTAGCAGCTGTAGCTTCCACCACATTGGAATGCTTCATCTCGAAAAGTACATCCTGGATAGACCGCCACGAGAAGCCACTCAGCTCTGCAATCTCCTGGATCGTACAATGATCTTCGCTCAAAAGTCCAAGCATAACCTCACTGCGCGCATTGATTCCGAAAAATCCCCGTAACTGCAACAGAAGTGTAGCAATCGTCGTTGATGGAAAATTCTGCGAATTACCAGTTGCCCGCAATGGATTACGTTTGAAGCCGTATTGCAATGCGGTTTTGTCTGTGCATCCAACTACCGGCATAATCATCCCGGAGGAAAGAATAAATAGGCCATTCGGTGTGTGATACTTTTCTGGTTTCCAATCTTCTGCAAGTTTGCGCCATTTTAGTGAAGCATCGCCAGCCTTGAGTACAGCTGCTATGTACCCCAACACTGCCTGATGCGGGAATGAAGCGTTTCTGCTCAGAGTTCGCAATCGTTGTACGTTCATAAAACGCTGATTCGTTCCAAGCCAATCCATGACTTCATCGAAAAGTCGTTGATCATAGCGCCCGAAATAAGCAGTAAATATTAACAGTGCTTCCGGGTCGAGAACATAATGTTCAACGGCGGTATTATGCCCGGCAACTCCCAATTGCGTCCACTGTCGCCAGAGCAAGCCGAGTACAGCTTCCAATAAACGTTTTTTAAATTCGCCGGCTGACATCTTCATGATCCAACTCCGTCAAAAGTTGACGTAACATACATCTGAATCCGTCAGATACATCGTGTGTCATTGTCCATTGTGCGGCTTGAAAAAGTTCTTCCGAAGTCGGATTGAGTTTTAGCAAGTCGTCTATATGATATCCTCCGCGATCGACGGCCGCATAGAGCTTGAAAAATATCTGATCTAGGCGTGACACATAATAGATATCGAGTTTTACTCCGATTTCTACCTTGGTTAACCGCTCAAACGTTCCTTTCGGCAATCCCATTCGAAAAAGGTCAGCCGGGCCGCAGTTCAACCAATCTTTCGGCAGCGATAACATTTGAGCTGTTGCCCCTGCGGCAGAGATCAGATATTCCGGCATAGGCTCCGGATCAACCATATCCTGCTCATTGAACATGGCCAGAATATCGACATCCTGTGTTGTTCTTGGTACGAGGCCCATCGCAATTAATGCCGAACCTCCACAGACTACCAATCGTACTTTCGGTGCATTTTGCAGTATCAGGCGCTCATTCAGTAAGCTCAGCGCTTGATGCAGTTTATTCAAATCAATTATTTTCATTATTCAATATTCCCAACTTTTTGTATTGGTATTACTTAATAATAGCATGGCGATAACTGCTTGTCAAGTCGTTTTCTTTGGGATTTTTGATGTAAACAGCTACCATTGCCTTCCTGAAAATTACAGTTTGGGTGCTTTTAGATGGGAGAATCTGACTGAAATGTGTCATTTTAACATATCTTGACACTTTTTGGCAACTATTTTTCTTGTTTTTTCAAATTATCGGATCATAATAAATGCCAATCACCCGGGGATGAGTCTTAATTTAACCAGAAAGGAACAATTTTTTATGACAGTATCAAACAGACTTCCAGCTCAAATGTTGCAGGTGGCAACTCTTTCGTTGGCTGAATATGTACCGGGATTGACCAATGCAATACTGTTGGAAGCCCTCAAGGCTTATCAGCCGGAACAGAAGTCTTCGGCTTGTCTTCAACGACCGCTTACCCGCCAAGAAGCTGCAGAATTGCTGCAGATTTCATTACCGACTCTTAATCGTTACGTCCAGGAAGGCCGCTTGAGTAAAATCAAGTTGGGAAAACGTTTGGTCAGAATTTCACCGAATTCTGTGGCGGCTTTACTGCAGTCATAGTGCCTTATAGCGGTTGCAGAATAATTGCAGGGCCATCAAACGTCGGAGAGGCTGTTTTTCTGTAACCACAGACATAATGGCTCTGTTGAATCTGTGACAATAATATGGAATTGTCACTATCGAAGTCGGAGGAGGCGGCTGTCTGCATAGAGCTGCCCGTTGTAATCGGTCAAGAAGGCTACGCTTTGTTTTCACAAACAAAGCGCCCCTCTACTCCATCGATTGCGTAATGGACACCATTTCCCAAAAGTCTCGCGATCTCCTTGAAACAACGAGTCACCTTTTGATAGTTTCAAAAAGCTACGGCAGTCAGGTTACGAACAGGAAATGTGCAGAGCCACTACGACGGTGGCATCGGAAAGCATTGAAAGGCTGATAAAGCCAGGCATATGGAGAAACTGGACAATGAACAATCTTCTCAATAGTAGTGGAAACATCCCGGGGGCATTGAACAAAAGCTCCATATGCAAACTAAGAAGAACAAACAGGAGGCAAAGCATGCAGACGAATGATGCAGGCAGAAAGGAGCGGGCCTATCAGTCCATTCCCTATATGTTAACGATGGAAGAGGTTGCTGGCCGCAATAATCTGTTGGCCGCATTGCGCAAGGTACGGCAGAATGCCGGTAGAAGCGGTAACCCTGATAGACAGCGGAGAAAGGAGAAGGCGGCAGAACTGCGGCGAGTATGCCGGAGCTGCAATATCAAACAACTGCGAGAACAATTAACTTCCGGCAGCTATCTGCCACAGCCGGTCACGAGAGTGAAAATACCGAAAGGTGACGGTCGTTTCCGCGAAATCGGAATTCCCAATCCGATGGACAGAATCGTCGGTACTGCTCTAAATCAACTGCTGAGCAGTCGGTGCGAGAGGACACGGTTCGGAACAGAGAGCTATGCATACCGTCCGGGGCGCTCCACCGATCAGGCGGCCAACGATCTGCTTGATTACCGAGATAATGGCTACGGCTGGATTTTGAAAGCAGATCTAACCAGTTATTTTGACACGATCGATCATGCGCTCCTGATGGAAATGGTGCGACAGTATCTCTATGTAGATGAAAGGATACAGAACCTGATAGAACGAATGCTACAGGCGGGGTACTGTGATCATCAGGGATGGCATGCCACTCCGGAGGGTACTCCACAGGGAGCAATTCTATCGCCATTGCTCTCCAACCTCTATGGTGCGGAGATTGATGACAGTCTGCGGGAACTGGGGGCACATTTCGTCAGATATGCAGATGACATCGCAATCGCATGTAAAACGGCAGAGGACTGCCGGAACATGCTGGAACATCTGAAGGAAATCGTTCTAAAGCTGAGATTGACGATCAATCTTCAGAAAACTACGATCACGCCGCTGAATGAGATCATATTCCTGGGATACGGTTTCTGTGAGGAAGGCTTGAGGATACCGATTCGAAGAATAGCGGCACATATACAAACCCTGAAAGAGAGGATTAAGCAACAGGAGAATGACGACTGCCGAGACACTCTGCCGTCGATACAGCGTAGCTGGTATGCATATTACCACAACGCGGACGACAGGCTGCCAACACGGGAGGATGAGAACAGAATGATAGAACTGATGAAGCAGGAGCTGCCGCTGTGGGCGGCGGAACTGCTGATTGAGGAACTGGCCATTCTCCGCGAGGAACAGTCGGAATAGTTCACCTATATCAAAAGCCAACCGCCAACTTAAGAATTGAGTTGGCAGGAAGTTGGAGTATATCGGTGAGCATGGGCGATCTCCATATGACAAGTAGTCCGGAAAAGTATCCGCATGGATTACGGCCGAGTCCGGCGGAATGCTTTCAATTGTTCTTGTCTGAAGGAGGTTGGAGTAACAAAAAAACAGGTTTGATGAGTTTTCCGGAAAAATAACCGATAAAGCGGAATGGAGGAAAATCGTATTGCCGCAAGTGCGCATAGCGGCGATCAATTCCTGCGTCATGACACATTCCGGCCCGTTGTTTTGTTTCGGAACTCATCAACTTTTATGCTCAGGCGAGTTGATTACTTGCAGAATCCTACTACGTAGGATTTTGGGTATGCAACTTTAAGCTCGATTTCTTATTTTGCTTTTTTGTACACATGGTTACAAAAAGGAATTTGTACACAATTCCTTTGAAAGAGTCAAGAACTCGGAAATGTAATAGGTTGATTATCAATGAATAATGCAGAGATTAATTTTGTAAAGGCTCCACAGTGCACCAATCTTGAATCTGGCAGACTTGACGATTTCATAAAAATCAAAGGCGGCGGCTGGAAGTATGGTCAGAAGGCGGAGCTTGCCAGAAGAGCCAAAGTATCCAGACAGTTCATCACCGAACTGACTGCAGGCCGCCGAAAAGCGAACCGTCGGACGGCACTACTATTAAGTCAAGCAGCGTCCTCTATGGGACTTGATATTCCGGCTCGGTATTTCATGAAGCCACAGCAAGCATTCCATCCCTGCTTTACTCCGCTGAAACAGCGTGCCCAATTATTGCAGCAAGACCAGAAGATACACTACAGACACTGTCCGCTTCCTACACGGCGGGAAACGGAGTTGATCTATTCGGATCTGGTTACTCATTACCCATGGTGTATTTTTTCCCGGGACAGTACGCTGAACCGGTACTTCAGGCGCCTGAAATCTTTCTTGACTCGGGAACGCCGACGGTTGAAAAAACTGAAATCCATGGGCTGGGAACTTGACATTTCAGAATGATGTATTAATATATATTCAAGTACTTTTGTACTGGGTTGCTTTGACTTATACCGTAATTCTTTTCATCAGATGAAGCTCAGAAACCCGCCAAGTTGAAAGCCCATTTGACTAATTTGTGACCTGTGAAAAAGAATCCGGTCGTCTATTTGTGTCTACACATTTCAGACTTCCGGACGCTTCTTTTTTACGTCACAAATAGGTTCTTGGCGGGACCTCTGAGCTTGTAAATTGGAAGCGTCCTCTTTTTTTAAAGGCGTTTCCAATCACCATGGAGGGAAATGCCATGTTCGCCTATTTCGTGCCAACGCCGACCTTTTGTTTCCTTAGCTGCAAGGCTAATGCCTTCATTAGTATGCTCTCTATTTTTCTGTTTCCGTTCATTGTTTTTGATTCTTTCCAGATACCACTATAATATTTTCAAAATATTTGAAAATACGGAATGGATATGACATAAAATGTCCAACCCTGAATGATATATTGCGAATCAATAAGCTTGGAGTTTCCGCCAAAACCAGTTTATGACCTAAAAAAGAACTGTCAGCATATCGGGAAAGGGGTAAAGTATGCCGATAAGCAGAAAACAATTACTGCGCTTAATTCGCCTAGTCGCCTTGCTTAAGGAAAATCGATATCCCAATTGTGCCAGTTTTTGTGCTGAATTAAGGAAAGCGGATTTGGAGGAAAATCTCAATCTGGCCTGTTCAGAAAAAACAGTCTATCGGGATATCCAGATTTTGAAAAATGATTTTGGTGCCCCGATCCGATTTGATGCAGCCCAGAACGGTTACTACCTGACCCATCATAGATGGATTTTTTCCTGTCCGCAGTTCTCCGATGATTCTGAAATGTTTGCCGCTGTGTTGGGGGCGCGTCTTGCTGAACATATTTTCCCGCCTGAAATACAGAAACAGATTCGGGATGCAGTGGATTATCTGTTGACCTGCAATAATCCGGAGTTTCTCAATCAGACCCAGATCAATTCCTTGATCGTCATTCCTTCAAACCGCACTAAAATCGATGCGGGGATTTTCATGCCGTTATTCCGTGCCTGGCAGGCTCATGAGGTCTGCCGAATCACCTATCAGGACAGCAATGGCAAAATAACGGAACGTGATTTCGAGCCGCATACGCTGATTTTCTATGACGGCGTCTGGTACTCCAAGGGATTCTGCCGGGAGAGGAAGCAGATGCGGACACTTGTACTGCTCCGAATGAAAGTTGTGATACCGACCGGCCAATATTTTATTCCTGATCTGAAAATTATAAAAACTGCCAATGAAGAAACTATTTTCGATCCGAAAATGGTTGAGGAGATCAGGATTATTTGTGACGGATATCTTGCCAATATTCTTCGTTCCCGTCCGTTGCATCAGGAGCAGAAGATTACAGCCACAGAGGCCGGTAATTATGAAGTTTACATTCCGACAATGTCTGAATACCGTCTTATCACATGGGTTATGCATCAGTGTGGCCGTGCGACTCTTTTATCTCCCGAAGATGTTGCCGAAAAAATTATTGCCTTTTCCGATAAAATAACAACCAACCAAGTAAAAGGAGCCGCTTCAAATGAAATTGCTTGCCGAAACTAAACAACGGGATATTACCAGAGCGAAAGCAATTGCTGAGATTCTTCGGCAGAACAATGATGAGTTCAATGCCAAGATCATTGAAGCTGCCATTGAGTCTTATACAAACAGATTGATCTCTGTTGCAGTCGTTGGACTCAACAAACGTGGAAAATCGACTTTCTGCAATGCATGGCTGGGGCGTCATGATGATTTGCTGGCTCCGGTTGACTGGCTGCCGGCGACTGGTGTCGTTACTAAATTTCAGAATTCTCAATCGCTCAGTCACGCCCGAATTACTTTTCTTGATGGGAGTACACAGAATATTCCGTATGAGATGATTCGGGATTTTGTTACAGAAAAAAGCAATCCTCAAAATCGGAAAAAAGTAGATTTTATAACCGTCTACGGTAAATTTGAGCTGGATGACGATATTGAATTGCTGGATCTGCCCGGTGATGATTCCATTCATGCATATCATACTCAAATTGTTTATAACTATCTGCCCCGGGCCGATGTGATTGTTTTTTTAAGTTCTGCTGACGATCCGATCCGGCAAGCTGAGTTGAAATTGTTGAAAAAGGTAGATCCACTGGATGGAAAAAAGATATTTTTTGTAGTCAATAAGGCAGACAACTGTGATGAAGATGAATTGACGGATGCTCAGACACATGATCTTGAAACGCTTGAAAATGCCGGCATCAAATATGAGAACCATCTGTATTCGATTTCTGCGAAACAGGCGATGGAGGGAAAGACGGACCAATTTGATTTTGACAGATTGAGTGCGGATATTGGCAATTTTATTCTGAACAACAAACTCGAGATTCAGCGAAACGGCTTTCTGAATACCGTAAGGAATGCAACGTCTGCCGTTACTTCCGCCCTGCAGCTGATGATTACGAACGAGAAGCTGTCTGATGAGGAGCTGGAAAAGCAGCTGGCCGCTCTCAAGATCGATGTTGCTGAAACGGAAAGACACTTGGCACATGACATTGGAGAATTTGCAGAGAAGTGGAAATCTCAGCTCAATGCGTTTGAACGCCAATTGTCACAACTGGAAGACAAAGTCCAACAACGTGTTGAAGCATACATAAAAGAGATTCCGATGATGTCTCTTGACCAGAAAACTCTGAATAGTCTTCCGGAAAAGATTACGGAGATCGTCGAATCGGAAATGCGCAAGCCTTGTGAAGCGATTGAATTGGAACTACGCGATGATTTGGAAAAAATGAACCGCAATATGCCCGTTTTAAGTACATTTCTTTCTGAAAGCAATTATCGGGTCAAGGTAGTTTCCGCCGTCAACTCCCATGCCGGCAGTGCGATCGCCGGGGGAACAATGATCACCGCAGGCAGTGTGTTGGGCTGGATAGGTTCCGGTATAACCGCCGGTTTTTCTTCCGTACCTTGGGTCGGTGCAATTTTGGGGGGAGTTGCTGGAGTGGCCACTTCTCCGCTGCTGTTGTTGGGCGCTCCCCTGATGTTCGGCGGCAGTGTACTTCTGGCTTTGCCGTTTTTCGGCTGGGTACGCGGTAAAAAGCGGCGTAAGCAGGAAGCATTGGAGGAGGCTCAAAACTCAATTCACACAGCTTTCCAAGATATACGACTGCACAGACTGCCTTTGCTTCTGGAACAGGGAAATAGCCTTGCGCAGAAATTAACGGAAGAGTTTCAGAACAAGAAGAAATTATTGTTGGACCAGCTGGAAGAAATTCTACGGAAGCGGAGAAATAACGAAAATAGCGGACAATCAAGATGCTCAGAAGCAGTATATCGGCAATTACAGGATTTGCTGACTGAAAATTTAAAGCAGGAAAGTACCGATGTCTCTACTGGTGAATGAAATCTGTGATAAAACCAAATATCTTCTGGGGTCATCCGAATACATGAGGAATGGAGATGATTCCTTGAAAAGCACGTTACAACTGGCAATTGCCGATCTGACCAGGATGCAGCAGATGCTCTTCAGCGCTGAAGAATACCTCGTTGCTTTTGCCGGCAGGACCAATGTCGGCAAATCCACGTTGCTTAATGCACTCTTGGGAGAATATGTGGCGCCGGCGCGGAATCGCCCTTACAGCGCCTTGCCGGTGGAATATTCCTATTCGGAGAGTCAGAGTATCACACTCAGTTTCAACAATGATTTCCGGAAACGGGAACGTCCGTTTCATACTCCGGAAGAACTCGTGGAACAACTTACGCAGCTTGCTACGGAAGGAGGCGAGGCTAAGGCGGAAACCAAACTGCTGGTTCATCTGCGGCATCCATTGCTTCAGGGGGGAGTCGTTATAGCCGATACCCCCGGTTTCGGTGCCACAGACGGCACCGATAGTGAAGCCGGCCTGCACGACGAGGTCCTTGTGCAGTACCTGACCGGTACACCGGCATTGCAGCGGATTTTCTGGATTACCGGTGACAGCGGGCCTGCTGAAAGTGAATTGAAGTTCTTTTTCGAGCATTTCAGTCGCCGTTGTCTTGATCTGATCGTCAATCTCCATGACGGCAATCCGTGCGAGGAACGCCGAAGGGAGTTTGAAAACAAATATCGACCGGAACTTGGTGTACGTATGAGATTCCATTATATCAATGCCAAGGCTGCTGTGCGAGCTTGCCGGAATTCGGATCCGCAACAGGAACAGGCCTCAGGTTTATATGCCTTGAAAGAAATATTGCAGGCCATGTCCACTTCGGCCGGTCGGGAAAAGCAGGTGCTGAATGAGCTTCGCGAATTATATATCGACATTGGCATTCATTTTTCCCGTTTTCTGCATAAACAGATGTTTTGGCCGCCGGTTCAGGTTGGAGTTGTTCAGCAACTGTTAACCAAGTTGGAGCAAGACTGGGATTTGTATGATGTGTTTTCTCATGTCTTTTCCGGCGGAAGCAAGCACAATATGGAAAATAGAAGTTTTCACCTTTAAAGGTTGGAGAAAGAAAATGAATACAATTGTTATTCTGGGAAGCTGCAATTGTGGCAAAACGGTTTTGCTTTCGGTTCTGGCGCATTATTATGAAGACGAGCAAAACGGCTTGCGGGTTACTCCATACAATAAGGAGGCATTTGATTTTGCCAGAGAAAACTGGCAGCTTTTATCAACCGGACAATGGCCTCCCCCAACTCCGCCGTTGCAGGCTCCAATCAAGCTGGTTTGGACCCTTTCTGTCCAAAATAAAGAGTTTCGGCTTCTTTCCGCTGATATTGCAGGAGAATCTCTCTCACGTTTTATGCGGGATCACCTGGAACCAGAGATTCAGAAAAGCTCAGGTTTTCTGAAGATGCTGTCCGGACTGAAAAAGGGCTTGGAGTGTTCCGGGGAAAAGTCAGAAGAGGAATTCCTCCCATCTCTTTTGAATGAGGCCGTCGGAATCTGCATTCTGGTTGATCTGAAGAGGGAAATCAATCAGGATGCAACTGCGGAAGAACAGCGTTTTTTCTTTCAGGCAGTCATTAATTATCTGAAAGAGCATGGAAAGGATACCATGCCGATCGCGCTGGTCCCCACGCAAATCAATTGCTGCGGTTCGATAACACAGTGGCAGCATGTATTGAATGAAAGATATTTATCCAAAGTTCAATTGCCGGCGCTTTCCGTCATCCCTGTGGATGCTGTGGCGCAAACTGTATGTCGCGAAACTCCGGAAGGAACTTTCAGACTGCAGCCCGCTCCGGGGTTCGATTCGGAGGGGCTGGATAAGCTGGTTCAATGGATGGGCCGATGTGCCGGGCAAAAGCAACGCAAAGAAAAATGTTGGCGATACTTGGCGTGGGTGGGATGCCTTGTTATAAGCCTCTATTTAGTGATCTCTCTAGTCGGCGTATGTTTTGTCGTTTCCGTTAAGGAACCACCTTTGGCGATCAGTACCATAAACCCAATAATTGCTCAAATGTATAAGTCTAAAATAATTGAAGAGGAAAACCGTATGCGGCCGCGTAAAGTTTCAATTTGTAAAATTGAATTGACAAATGTCAGGGGATATGATTTTCCATCTAACGCCGCAGATGTTATGATTTATTTCAATGGAGATAAACCGAATTTTGGTCCCAAGTGGGTTGATCATGAGGAAACATTTGATGACCAGGGGAAGGAGTTAGTTGTTACGGAAAAACACCATGTGCTAAAGATTAGAGATAGGGATACTTTTGAGGAGCAATTTATGGCAAATATCGACTTACCGTACCGTTCTGAGGATATTTGGGATGCTCTTTCTTCAGAAGAACGGGAAAAATTAAAATGCAAAAAAAGCGTTAAGATAACTTATCCTTTTAATAATGGAAATGATGATCAGATAAAAGTTAATGCCAAAGGTTTTGGAGTTGTAGAAGGAGTTAGTCAAACTTATGGTTTTAATTATGGTTTTGATTATAAAATTACTTTAAAGGTGGAAGATTACTGATGCCGATATTTGATTTTGCTCAATACAGTTCTCCTCCGGATGATCCCGGCGGATACAGGTGGACGCTGTGCAGTTCTTCCATTTTACCGGGGTGGCGTGACGCTTTCACGCGGGAACTGGAACGTAAACGCTGCTTTCCGTCAGATGGACGTAAACTGGGTGCTGGTTTTCAGGGAGGGATTTTCCTGTGTGACGAACAGAAGGTCGGGGTTGTTTTCCGCTTTCTGAATGGTGGTTGCGATGCCGGCAACCGCGCCGGCGTCGTAGTTATGAACTGCTTCTTCTTTCAGTTGGATGAAGTGATCGGCAAAAATCCGGAACCTATTTTTAATCACTCTTATCTGGACGATGCTTCATTGAGCCAACGGCAGCTTCGTGTGAATATACCTCTGGTACCTTCTACGGAAAAATCGCTGTTTTCGGGTGCTGACAGTCGTTTCGCTGTTTTTCAAGAGCGGCTGGCTGATAAAAATTCAATTCGGACCGGGATTTATCTTGCAGGTGAGCAGAATTCCACTTCATTCAAACAACAGCAAACTGCTTCACTTTGGCCGAAGCAGAAAAAACAGAAAACGTACAACAGCAGTCGATACCGGCAATTTGTACTTGGGATGATGCTTGGGCTACTGCTTGGAGGAGTTGGTGTCGGCGGTTTATTCTGGTGGTATCAGGACAGAGAAAAAGACTCTTCCTGCCTCGGACAATATGAAATTGTCAGTGTGCAAAATCCGAACCGGAGAATTGCGATCCTGAAATCCAGGAATAATCAGTTGCAAATAGAGTTTGATTCTGCAATTCAGATCAAACCGTTATCGGAAACGGGCAGCACCGTTAATCTTATTGAGAGTCATGAAAGCGATGTAGCTTCTGAGAGTGACGGGCTGTAAACAAGGAGCAAGTTTATCGTGAAAAAATTAGAATGTTTCAGAACCATAATAGATTATTTCTCTGAACCGGAAATTTCGGTTTGTGAAAAAATCAGCAGTGTTATTGTCTGTTTGATCTACATCCTGTTCCCATTGGATTTTATTCCGGATTTTATTCCTGTAGTCGGCTGGATTGACGATGTCGGTGTCAGTGTGTTACTGTTATTCTATTTCTCCTGGAGACTTGAGAAGGTCAGACAAAAATCCAGACAGCATGCAAGAACGGATTCAGGTAATGATGTCATTGAGCCGGAGATTGTTGGTCTTGACCAGACGCCGTTTCAGTTGGAATCAACAGGTAATCAGCGGGAGTTCTTTACGGAGAACTCCCCAAAAGGACGAGATGGAAAATGAAAAAACGAACTAAACAAATTTGCCGGATGCTTATGGCAGGAACATCGCTGCCGCTGCTTTTTACTGTAACTGGATATAGTGACCCTAGCGACTACTTTGACGAGATTAAGAAGAAATATGGCCAAGATACTGTCAATTGGAGAAATATGACTAATAGTGAATTAGCTCGTTCTTATGATTACTATTTGGATGGGCATGGTATTCTTTCTGGAGTAAGGATCAGGTTTCTTGATGGAAGGCAAATCCGAAGAGAATTGATGGAACTAAACCATGAAACTTTGGAGGATTATGGAGTTGTTCCCCGTCCTATCACCCAAAAATATTATGATACCATTTATAAACTTCTCATGCATCACCTTGGCTCTTGGACAGCATCAAAGGTTCAGGCGTGGTTGTTAATCAGTGAAACTCTTAATTCCATGCTAAGAGGTGATAGAAAAGAGGCTGTTGTTGAACTTGCAATAGATCAAAATGGCTTGATATTGGATTCAAAAGTTATTCGGTGTGATAATGAAAATGATCGTAGAGTCTGGAGTGACGCCTTATTGGGTTTTGACACCGTACCTAAGCCTCCCCAACCGATTCTTTATCGTTGGAAATTGCGCTTTCCATTACCAAACGAATGAGCTTCTTTAAAAGTATCTGAAATGGAACTGCTTGATTCATCTATTCCAATGAGGCTTTCTCTCTTTTCTTCTGCTGCGCTGGAGTTGACAGCCCGATGCAACTACCGCTGCCCGTTCTGCTACTGTATCTGGCATGAGCAGGAAGAACAGCCGGCGGAAATCAATAGCGCCGAATGGAAAAGAATTATCGACGCTCTGGCCGGGGCGAAAGTCTGGCAAATTACTTTTACCGGTGGAGAACCGCTGCTGAAAGAGGGGCTTGAGGAAATTCTGGAATATGCCGCCGGATGCAACCGTTTTAAAACCATTTCCATATATACCAATGCTTCCAGGCTTTCCGTTCCCTTTTTGAAACAGCTGAAAAACTGGAATATCAACTTGAACGTCAGTTTGCAGGGCCTCCGCACATATGGGCAGAGTACGGGAACGCGACGGACATTCCCCCGTACCCTGAATGTCATGGAAACCGCCAAGGAACTCGGTTTGAAAGTTCATGCGGGCTTGACCGCGACTTCAATCAACCGATTGGAATATATCGACATGGTGGCCGCCTCGGCCCTGATCGGAGTGGATTCCATCACCTGCGTACCATTCATGGTGGCGGGACGCGGCCTGAACCACCCGGAATTGGCGCTTTCTGTACAGGAATGGAATGAGTTGAAAAAACAGGTATCCGGCCATGCTTTTCCCTGTCCGGTTGCTTTCGGTAATGAAATGCAATGCCGATGCGAAAGTGAGGATATTCCCAGCTGCGGAGCCGGGCGCCGGCATATCGCCATTGATCCGGCAGGATATGTCCGTAGCTGTCTGCATACTAAAACCATCCTTGGGCATTGGAGCAAACGTCTGGCCGCACCTTATATTTCAGAACTTCTCAGTCAATATAATAACAATGGCGAGGTCAGGTCATGAGCCGGATTGTACAGTTTTCACGAGCGGCGGATCAACGGAGAGGAAAATGGATAATTTGGGGATTGATCATTTTGCTTCATGCTGCTGCAATCCTCGGACCGCTGTTTTATTATTTGAAGAGAAGCCCCCGATTGCCCGGCCCGTCCGGCCCGTTTACGGTTTCGATTGGGGGGCCTTCCCCGGCAGAGAAGCCGGGGACTCCGGCTCCTGTGGCTGTATCACCTCCAGCGGAACCGCAGCTGACAGTAAGCAGGAACGACAAGGAAAAGCCGGCTTCGCAAAAGCCAGTGGATTCCACCCCAAAACAACGTGACAGTTCCGTTAAAAAAAAGGAAAAGCCAGCTTCGCAAAAGCCAGTGAATGCCTCCCCTAAACAACGCGGCAGCTCCGTTAAAAAAAAGGGAAAGCCGGCTTCGCAAAAGCCAGTGAATGCCTCCCCTAAAAAACGCGGCAGTTCCGCAGGAAAAAACGGGGGAAGTCAAGCTGAAGCGGCAAAAGACAAACGGCAGACTGCGTTAAATACCGGGTCAAAAACGCCCAAAAGCGGACAGGCTGTGATAGAAAACAAGTCCCAAATGGCCCCCAAAGAAGTACAACGCCCAACTGAGCCTAGAGTAAAGCCTTCAAAGGGAGGAGTATTCGCTCCTGATCGTTCCGGACCGATCGGATACGGACCTGCCGGTGTTCCCGGTAATCATAAGGAGCCGGAAATCCCTCAGAATTATTTTGAACAGTTGAAGCACTATTTTTATATCCGTTGGCAACAGCCGCCCCGTTCTCTGTTGGGTAATCGCAATCAGGAAGCAGTAGTTGAAGTTACAGTCGCCGCAGACGGTCAGATTCTTGCTTCACGGATTATTCGGGCCAGCGGCATCAAGGCCATGGATCAATCTGTCCGGCAACTGCTCGACAATCTGAATCCTCTTCCGCCGCCTCGTGTAAAAACAACTTTTCAACTGAAGCTCAGGACCAATAGATTATGAAGAACTGCGTGTAATTTGAATCTGGCCGTGATTCTCAAGGCCAACAACCTTGATCCGGACAGCGTTGAATGTATTAAGTCCGGTCTGAAGGTATTGATTCCAAGTGACGGAATGTCTGTATCCAATCTATGAATTTATTTACAAGGAGTTTTCTATGCGATTCGACATCAATTTCTTACCCATTCTCTATGTGTCACTGACGGCCGGGGCCTTGTGGGCCGGCAATCCGGAGATCGACAATGCCATCAGGCTTTGGGAAGCCGGTAAGCATACCGAAGCTGTAGCCATATTTCAGAAATACGAAAAAGATAATGACGCCGATTCCCTGGCTTATCTGGGCAGGAGTTATATGCAGGGGAAGGGCGTTCCGACAGATCTTGAGAAAAGTGCCGTTTACTTTCAGAAGGCCGCGGAATTGAAGTTGTATTTTTGTTATAAAACTGAGCAAGAACGGGAAAAGGCTCTCAAATATTATCAGGAAGCATTCGAAGCAGGAGTTGCAAAAGAAAGGGCTGGCATCATGATAGGCGGTCTATTGTGTATGTCCGGAAAATTCCAGGAGGCTCTTCCTTATCTTCAATATGCAGTACAAAATCTTCAAGATGCAACACCGAAGGCTCTGGCCTTGCTCCATCTGGCAATTATTTATGAAAATGGCTTTGCCGGAGAGCAGGATCTCAATAAAGCAATTGAATTTGCTCAAAAGGCAGCGGAACTTGGCGGCGAATGGACTGCAACCTATAGCGATATATGTTATCGTACAGGATTCGAATTATTTTTCTCGGGAAAAAATCAGGAGGCATTGCCGTTTTTGAAGAAAGCGGCGGACAAGGGAGATCGAAAAGCACAATACCTTGTCGGAATACTGGATACAACCGATAATCGGTATGAATACCTGTTGGCGGCAGCCCGGCAAGGCGACCGCAGGGCCTATCTCAGTGCCGGCAACTACTTGGCCGGTATCAAAAAAGAATACGCGGAAGCAATGAAATTCTATCAGGAGGCAGCCAAAGACGGCAATCCGGCAGCAATGTGTGAAATTGCGATAATGCATCGTTTGGGCGAAGGTGTTGAAGCCGACTATGATAAGAGTATGGAGTGGTATCAAAAAGCCGCAGATCAATATTTTCCGCGTGCCCTGCGGGAAATTGCAGTAAAAAATAAAATCATCTACGCGAAGGAGTCTGAAAATAATCACTTTGGAGGTTTTTCTCCTCGGTTGACTTACTGCTATGCCCTTTATGCGATGGCGACCTTTTTAGGGGATGGAGTAGCTTCCACTCACCTGCCTGAATTGCCATTTTATGGAGAGGTTATGAAACGTCCGCCGGCAGATAGCAATATGGAACTTGCTGTCGGTCTTTTCCATTTGATTAATAAATCCGCTGATGCTTTGCAGAACGGTTTGGAATTATTGAAACTTGCAGCGTCACATGGCAATGTCCATGCGATGAACTGTCTTGGAATGATCTATGTGCAGGGGTATCAGATTTCAGAAGACCAGCAAATTGCTCCCGATTTACAGCTGGCATTGAACTATTATAAAATGGCAGCGGATAAGGGCAATTCCTTCGCTCAAGCTCCAGTATGCCACCCGTATTTTCATTCACTCCTTTCCAAAGATGAATTAGAAAAACGGCTGATTCAATCGGCAAGGCAGGAGAATCAGGAGGCAATTTACAATCTGGCTGCTTTTTATGAAAAATATGGTGATTTGAAAAAAGCTGGAGAGATTTATTTGAAACATGCGAGAGCTGGTAATCCAGCCTCACAAACGAGAATTTTTGATATGTACTTAGCTAGAAAAATTGATGTTCCTCCTGAGGAGGCCTTTAATTTGTTAAATGCAGCAGTAGCTCAGCATTATGGAGATGCCGAGGCAATGATGGCTATTAACTGGTATCTATTTTCATCTGATAATGGAAAAAAGGGATGGCCGCGAATGGCTGCCGTCCAATTGATGGAAGCGATTAGTGATGGGTGCAGCGATAACTTTGCTTATACTAAATTGGGAGATCTCTATTTTGCCGGACATGGTGTAAAAGCTGATTGGCGGCTCGGTGAAAAACTATATACAATCGCCATTGAACGTGGTGATTACGGGGCCTGTTTTATGCTCGGAAGTTATTATCAGGACGGTAAATATATGCCGAAAGACCTGAAGAAGGCCCGTGCCATGTTCGAACAGGGAAGTCAGCATGGCGACAAATATTGCCGGATGGCACTGGAACGGATGGACAAAGAAAAAGCTGTTGATTCTACACCGGTGGAAATGAATAACCTTTCGGATGCAAAAAAGTGATTTCTGTTCTGAACTGAATATTACATGATTTTTTCAAAGACAAAGAGGCGGATTCTCGACTAATGTATTTATATTGTAGTACTTTACACAACAATATAACGTCGAGGTACAGAAATATTGTTATGCGGTCGCTCATACACGCCGGAGCCATAAGACTTTTTTGAACCCGGTTCAGGATATATGGTCTTTCGGCTCTGTATGGGCGAACGCAGAAACAAGCTCTCATTTCTGAATAATTTCCTGAACGCCTCCGGCATTGTCTTTGTACCAGGTCAACTGTACTTCTGAATACCATATATATGGCAGGTTTTCTGTCTTGCCGGAATTGCTATTTATAACTTTTCTGTTGTATGCTGCAGTGTTTTTCTTATAATCAATATTCTCTTCCTGTCCGGCACTGTTGATTACAGTTGTCGGTATATTCTGAATTAGCGGACTGGGGGAGAAGAGGTCAAGAAATGGTAAAGAATACGTAATATCTGTCCTCTTCTCCAAGAGCAACGGCACGAATTTCAGGTTTATTTTTTTGTGGTTGAGGTTTCTGCCGTCTGTTGCCCTTCTGGTCTTCTTCCCATTTCCCGCAATGACGTTCCGGTGCATTATACGCGTATCCTATGATTTGCCGAACCGCCATGGAATAAGACGCGGCAGTCACATCTGCCTCCTGAACCGTTCTCGTTGATTCCCCATGAATGAAGCAGTAATGGGCCAACAGCCCAGCAGCTACCGCAAGCTGACATATGATTTACCTACCGCCATGATGCCTTCTGTTGTTTTTCTATTCATCGTCAACTACCTGTCAATTGGAAGAATCCTATTGGGGAAATAAAAAGAGGCACGCTTCAGTTTCCATCGTAACGAGGCACTTGCAAGCCCACCACATACGGAAGCAGAAATGTGCCGAATGCGCATAACGCACGGCACGCCTGACTTCGGTGTCGATGTGGCTAAAGAAGATTTGCAAGTTTTCGTTACACAATCTACCGATCAAGCTATCGGGGAAGCGCTTTTTCTCCAGAGTCCCAGAGAGAAAATGCCACCGGGCGAATTTCGGTTTCCTTTACCAAAAAAATCGGTTTTCGCTTTCAAATCCTGCCGTTTCTCTTAAAAACAGCCGTTTTTATGGCATAATATATTGGAGGAGAATTAGTTATTAAAAAAATCAACCAACAGGAGGCCCCATGACTTCAGTTACCCTGAAACACTTCGGATTCGGCATTGTCCTTGCCGGATTGTTCGCCGCGCTCGTGCTTGCGGGCGCATCACTCATTCCCCGGCACCCGCCGGAAGAGAAACAACAGTTGCCATCCCCGGAAGAACTGGACCGGCTGGCGAAGCCGTATTTCGACCGGGCCGTTGCGAATGTCCCGGCGGCGGCGCAGGAACTTTCCAGCGCAGGGAATCTGGCTTTCCTCGCTTACCTCATGGTATGGCGGCCCGACTCGGTGCAGCCGTATCTGGAAACGGTACTGGACAGGCCCATCCTTCAGCCCTGTCGGGCGGGAGCGCGGGTCTACGGCTTCGACCTCAATACGGCGGCGTTTCTGAGCGGCCTGAAAAACGCCGAGGCAGAATATGCAGACGCCTCGCTGCAGGCTGCCGGAGGACTGGTCTTGGAATCGCTGTTTCTGAAACCGACGCTTGCGGCGTTCCTCCGGGTGACGGGGAGCTGTACCGCGCTGCTTACCGGTTCCTGGGGAAGTGGAGCCGCCTGCGCCGCAGTGGACGGCCCGCTTCTGATCTGCGACATCGCCGGGCTTATGATGGCGGCGGGCGGAACGGTTATGTGTGGTTACGAGCTCTGGCAGGCCCGGATCACTCTCCCACAGGAGTTGAGCGCCGGCCTTTATCGGGCAATCCGGGAGTGCCGGGAACTCTGCCGGAAGGAGGTGCGCCGATGAAGTTGATTCTGCTGCTGGTTCTAGCGGTATTGATGCCGCCGACCTATGCCGGGCGCGCCCGGCCCCGCCTGCCGCTGATACGGGAACTTGTCCGAAAAACTCCGTGGCAGAACATTGCGGCGGGAGGCGCGGCAGCCGGGACCGTCATTGTGGCCAGTAAAGTTGGTAACGGCGTGGAGAGCGGCTTGCAGACGGTGGCCCGTAAGAATCCCGACGCATTCGCAAGTTGCGTCACGCCGCTGCGGCTTCCGTTTCAGGTGGCGTTCTATATTTTGATCGGGAGCGGCGTCATCCTGATTGTCCGGCTGTGTTTTAGAAGGAACAAACGATAACCATATAGAAGGAATTGAACATGAAGATTACCGGAAAAAAGTTGGCCGAAGCATTGAGTGCTTTGGGAAAACTGATTACTCGTACTTCCCCCGTCGAACTGCATCAAGCTGTATTGCTCGAAGCGCGCGACGGGCAGTTGAGTTTGCGCACGGTCGCACAGGACGAGAGCCTTACCGTCACGATCCCGGCGGAAGGCGCTGCCGACTTCAGGCATGCCGTCCATTACACCAGGTTCCGGGAACTTGCCCGGAATCCTGCCGGAACAGTTACGTTCATGGAGCTGAATGACGGCTTTGCGGCACAGCTCGAATGTCGGCGGAAGATCGTTACGCACGCTCTGCCCGTGCTGAACATCGACTGGCCGGAGGTCGAGGCAGCTCCTGCCGAAGCGGAAACAGTGGCGCTGCCGGAAAACTTCACGGCGCTACTGTCCGAAGCGGCTCCGCTCGTAAACCGTAACGAGGCGCGGCACCAGTTGCGTGGGATTCACCTCTGTCCGGAGGGGATCGCCGCAACGGACGGCAAGCAGCTTTTGCATCTGCCGTTGGGCTGGACGTTGAAGTGTCCGGTCACGCTGCCGTTTCCGCTGGCGCTGCTGACCGCGAAGCCGGAGGCCCCCGGAACGCTGACGGTCTGGAAGCTGAAGGACGTTCAGCTTTTCAAGATCGAAGTCGGCGGTTTTCTCTGGAGCGGCAAAGCAGTGTCCGGCAGCTATCCGGAATGGCGGAAGGTGATCCCCGAACCATCGGCGCTTGATTATGCGATTGCATTCACCCCGGAACAGGCGGCGCAGTTGACCGGCTTCCTGAAAACGGTTCCTGACCATGAACCGTTTCACGCCATTGAGCTGAACGTGGTTCCGGGCGGCGTCACCGTGGTTCCGAACAACTTCCCGGATATGGAACTGCGGTTGGAGGCGACGGTGATCGGCGCTCAGCCCCGTGCTGAACTGGCGCTCAACAAGTATATCCTGCTGCGGATGCTTCAGCAGGGCTACACGAAGTTCCGGGCACATTCGGACGGCAGGATACCGGTCATTGCCGAGGGCGGCAGCGGCCGGTATCTCGCCATGCCGATTCACATATTACCGAAACATCAACCCGAAAAGGAGACAAGCAAAATGGAAAACATCAAACGCATCGAACACACCGAAACCGCAATTGAGGAGGCTGCCGAGCCGGTGAATCCGATGGAGGAACTGAATCACTCCATCGAGGAGCTGCGCGGCAAGCTCAGAACGTTGCTCGACGAATCGGCGCTTCTGGCCCGCAAGGTCAAGGAGGCCGTGCTTCAGCAGAAGCAGCGCGAACGCGAGTTCGTTCAGGCGAAACGCGCCATCGAACGGATCAGGATGGCGATTTAGCGAAATAATACAAATATAAACGGACGGATAGCCGGGGGCTGCGAGGCTCCCGGCTATCCGTCTTTTATGGAGGAATGATTATGTTGAAACTCAATGCGTCGTATTCGAAGAAGGTTCCGGCCGGAGAGGAATATTCCAGCCAGAGCTATCATGCGTCAGTCGAAGTGGAACTGCCGGACGGGTTGTCCGGCGAGGCTCTTCAGGCTCGTATTCACGAAACGTTCGATCTGGTACGAAACTCGGTCGAAGCGGAATTGCATGGAAAAACTCCCGCAAATTACGGCGGTCGTCTGGCAGCCGGAGTACCGCGAAACGGCTCTCAACGCAGCAGGTCAGGGGCACGTCAGAATGAGGCTCCGGCAAGCCCGAAACAGCTCTCGTATCTGCTCGATCTCGCCCGGCAGCGCGGCATCACTCCGCAGCAGATCGCGGCGCGTTTTCAGGTGCCGGACATCCAGCATCTGACCCGGCAGCAGTGTTCGGATCAGATCGACGAATGGAGGGCGGCGTAATGGCGACGATAGACGAACTGCGGCAGGAACCGCACTGGTCGTATTCGGCGCTGAATACGTACCTCAACATCTGTCAGGCGCAATTCATGTACCGCTACGTGGATCAGGCCGAGGTCGAACGGACTTCGGTCTGCTTACCATTCGGCAAGGCTTTCCATTCGGCGTTGACCGCTCAGGCGTGGGAGTGCATGATGGGCGGTTCGCTGACCCGTGATGAGATCGTCGGACAGTTTGAAGAGGCGTTCAAGATCGAAGCCGAAGCGACGCCGAACCTGATCTACAAGGAAGGCGAGAACTTCGACACGGTGATCGATCTTGCCGTGAAGATGCTGGATGCGGCGCTGGCGAACTGGTCGGACTACTACACGATCAAGGGCGTCGCCCAGGCGTTCAGAATCGACGTTCCCGGTTTGGACAAGCCCCTGATCGGTGAATGGGATTTACTGGTTCAGGATGGACGGGATGTCTGCATCGTGGACTGGAAAACCTCCGCGAGCCGCTGGCCTGCCGGGAAAGCCGACCGCGATTTGCAAGCGACTGTATTCAGCTACGCTTATGAGAAGCAGAACGGTACGGCTCCGCTCTTTCGGTTCGATGTTATCACCAAGACGAAGAATCCGGGTTGTGAGAGCCACTACACCAGTCGCGGCTTTCACGACTTCCGGCGTTTCGAGGCGCTGGCGAACCGGGCGCAGTACGCGATCAACAAAGGCGTGTTCCTGCCGAATGAAACATCGTTCGCTTGCGGCGAATGCCCGTATCGGGATCGTTGCGGGCAGTGGCATCTGAAGAAGTGGAGGTGAGATGATGGGATTGACGATGTGTGAAGGAAAGTTTGTCGGACGCGACGAAATCGCACTGGTGCCGACTCCGACCGCTACCGCAAGCTGGAAGCCGGTGCCGCACAGTGAGGTGATCGACGCTGTTACCGATGTGGTCAAGGCGCACAACTGGCAGATTCTCGATGAACAGTACGGGCTGGCCCGTGACGGTCAGCGGATGTTCGGATTCATGCGGATCAATAAGACGCATTCGCCGGAGTGGAGTCGGTGTATCGGCATCCGTAATTCGCACGATCAGAGTATCGCGGTTGGACTGGCGGCAGGGCTTTGCGTAAAAGTGTGCAGCAACCTTATGCTGGGCGGCAGCATGGTGTTGAAACGTCGGCACACCTCACGGATTGAACTGAACGGCCTTGTCCTCGAAGCGGTCGAAGAACTCGAAACGGAGTTCCTGACACTTGAAACCGTGGCCGAGGATTTGAAGATTCAGTACGTTCGGGAAGATGCCGCCCGTATCGCTATCGTGAAAGCAGCGGAAGCCGGGGCCGTCAATTCCTCGGACATTCTGCCGATCTTCAGGGAGTTCAAAGAACCGCAGCATGAAGAGTTCGCCGAGCCGACCCGCTGGAGCCTGTTAAATGCGTTCACCGAGAACGCCAAGAAATACAGCCCCGCCCGTGCAGATCTTTGCTACCGCAGCCTGACCCGGCTTTTTGGGCTTGATGGTCAGGCTCCAACTCTCTGGAACAGGGAGTAAAGATACATAGAATTACTCATATTCATGCTGACCAGGGAGAACACATTCGGGTTCACCGCGCGAAAGACAGCAACTCAGGTTCAACGATACAGAAATGGCTGGTGTTCGGCATTATCCTGGCACTGTTCTTTTATTAGGAACTGTTTTTGATGCTGCTGAAACTTGCCGCTATCGTTGCAATAGTTGCGGGAATTATTGAAAGTACGTCAATCGATTCTATCTGTATTGACTGCTGTCCTGCGTTTGCCGGCACAAGGGTTGCTGAAACTTACCAGCAATCCAAAGTGCTAACGCAACGAGAGGAGCAAAACAGCTCCTCTTTTTTTAGCTTCCATTTTCCACAAAACTGAATGTTTCAAATTGCTTGACAAAAGGAGGGAAAATTCCCTCCCTATACCAACTCAATTAGAGAGCCGGGCTATGTTTCCCTTTACTGGGGCCATCCGGATGCCGTGGGCAGGACAAACTGGTCAACACTGCAATACTGCTGAATGTTTTTCCGCAATATTTGCAGGTATATGTACTTTTTTCATCTCCCTCGTACAATTCATGTTTCCCTTTACTGGGGCCATCCGGATGCCGTGGACAGGACAAACTGGTCAACGTTCGGACATTAGAAAATTTCCGGCCACAATTTTTGCAGTAATAATTTGCCATTGCTGTTTACCCTTTCATTTTTAGGTATTATTGGCCATGCGACCGCCGAATGCGGGCGCAAAAAAAAGAATACGCCTTGTTTCTCATGCCCATCGAAGGTACTTGCAAACCCGGAAGAACACAGAAGAAACAACACGTATTCAAGTGTTTGAATGCGTGATGCTTTACTACCGTTCTTCCCATTTCAAAGTGCAAGTTTCTCGATGGAGCGGTAAATTTATCGTCGCAATATATTATTGCAAAAGTCGGCCCTGATTGTCTTTAGATAACCTCCGTCAAATTAACTGTACGAATCGACGGATTTAATCTAACTCAGGATATCAGCTTTTACAACTTCTTGAACGATTTTTTTTCGTTTTCTTCCTGTTGGTCTGCAAGCACCTTCGATGGGCATGGAGATCCCTGACGTTTTTTTAAAATCCAATCTTTGCTTTTACAGAAAAACTATTCTGTTTTTTGATGAGAACTTCACGTTCCAAGGCAGAAAGCCGTTCCATATTGGAAACTGTTCCGCCGAGATAAAACAAGGATTGTCGAACCGTCCGGAAATCCCCCGGTGTAAGGTCTGTAATAAGTTCCAGGCGTTTCCGTTCCGGTTCTGTAAGTTCTGTTCGGAACATACGTTCAAAGAAAAGGATCTTGCCGGAAGCATTCAGATAATCAAATTCCAATTTGAAAGTGAAACGCCGTAAAATCGCCGCATCAAGATTGGCTGAAAAATTAGTTGCTCCGATCATGATGCCGGAAAAGTTTTCCATGCAATGCAACAGTTCATTGACCTGCGTCACCTCCCAGCTTCGCTGTGCCCGTTCCCGGCTCTGTACCAGCCCGTCAATTTCATCCAGAAAGAGAATTGCCTTCTCTTCCTGCGCTTCCGCAAAGGCACGTCTGATATTCTGCTCTGTTTCTCCGATGAACTTGGATAGGAGGTCACTGCCCATTTTTACCACAACTTTTGTATTGAGAGCCTGTCCCAGATATTTCACAAATTCTGTTTTCCCGGTTCCGGGGGCGCCGTGCAACAGCAGATTCATGCGGGGGGAATCCAGATCCTTTACTTTCGCCGTCTGGAAGTTGCCGAGTGCTTCCGTTATCCGCTTGATTTGAATATCTCCTTTGATATTCAGGCCGTCCAGAGAATAATCTTCGCCCGGAAGCAGTTTCCCGTTTTCTGACGGGATGTCCAGAAGTTCACAATGCGGTTTCATCAATTGTTCCACCAGATTGGGAATATCTTTTTTTCCGGGGTTCAGCTTGGCCACGTTTCGCAGAATCAGGGCGATGCCTCCGGCGCTGACGGCATACTGTTCCGAAAACTTTTCAAGCATGGCCTCGTCAAACATGGCTGTCAACTTCAATTTTGCCACATTGTTTTTCCAGATGGCAAGGCGTTGAGTTCCATTCAACGGGTCAAAACGAATCGAGTAATCAAATCGGCGGCGGCTTGATTCATCCAATTCACAGGCCGGTGTATTGGTGATCCAGACAGTGGGCGTCCGGATCGTATCCAGTACGCTGTTAAGCAGTCCCTTGTCACCGGCAGACATGCGGCCGATACCGCCCCAGAACGTCGGACCGCCACTGCGGAGCATGTCGTCTGCTTCATCCACGATGAGTAAACTTCTGGTAGGGTCAATTTGGGAATCACAAATCTGCAATGCCCCGAATCGGAATTCCGGCGTGCTGCAGGAGCGCCCGCTGCAATCGTCGCCGGTATTTTGAGCGATGCAAAAACATTCGAGTCCCAGTTCGGCGGCCAGTGTTTTGGCAAAACTGGTTTTCCCGGTTCCGGGCGCACCGTATAAGAGTATATTGATGCCGGAACTTCTGGAACCAATACGGATCATGTTTTTCAGTATTTCTCCATGTTTTTTCGCCAGCTCCCCGTAAAATTCCCACGGCAGAACTTCGCTTTTATCCCGCCGAAAATAGCTGTTCGTCAAAGGTTCATTGTTGATGCCGTTTAAAAAACCGTAGAGTTTTCCGTTGAAATCCAATTCATCATCAATACACTCATAACGGCGCAGCTTGCCCTTTTCCGCTACGGCTTCAAAGACAGAAAACGGATCACAGTCCAGACATTTTGAGATGAAAACAACTCTATTCCCCTCGTCGGAGTAATAACGACGCCCTCCGGGAATCGTCAGAAGTCCTCTTCCCACGAATGCCAGCACAAGCAGGACATCCATCTCAAAATCGGACAATCCGAGTGTCCTCTGCAATTCAGAAACCTTTTGCGGAAAGACCTCGGAAGAAAAACACTCCAGTTCCTTACCCTGCAAGTAGCATGCCGTGACATCGCCGAGCAAAAGCCGAAGTTTTTTTCTGGACGTGGCGTTGTTCCAGATTTCGCACAGCATTTCCTGGGGGGCTTCTTCAAAATCCAAACGATTCCGCTTGCACTTCGCATTCTGGAAATCGAGCAGCTCTTTTGCGGTAAAAGCTTTTTGTATCCGAGTCAGCCATTCCGAATGACGGATCAAATCGCCGACGAGAGAAAACGTATCGTCGTCCTGGATGGAATCGTTATGATTATTGATAAAATTAATGAAGTATCCAAGAGCTTTGTGCTTCATCCAGTGATCTGTTTTTTCCGAGTAATGTTTCATTTTCTGCTCCATCGTAATAATTGAAAAACCTGCATCCGGACAAAAGCAAATATCATGCCAAAGATTTGTCTGGTCATCGCATGACAAAATACATGGCGTTTGTGGCAAATTATGATCAGAAGTATTCAAAAAATAAACACTGCATCAAGGTGGATATGGCGGCACGGCATTTACTTCCATTGTCGCCGCAGGAGAGCAACGGAGCTCCTTTCTTTGAGTGTCTGCTGCGGGACAGGATGCTTCTGGAATTTATTTCCGAAATGCAGGAAAAACAGTTTGCATGGTTTGAATATTCACCGAGGAAAGAATAAGTTATCACCTGTTTCTCTGTCTGGGCATTTCTGGAGAGGTCATGAACGAAATACATGGGATTTCTGCATGGAAACTTTAATTTTGACCGGCTGGGGCTGGAACGACTACGCCTGTGCTGCGGCGCTGGCATTGCGCCATATCAGGCGGGCGGATATTCTCGGCATGAGTACCCGGCGGCTGCCGGAATTTCTGAACGAAGTAACTGGTTATAAGAATATTTTGATCCTCGGAATCGGTTTGGCCGGGGCTCCGGAGCTTCTACGGAAAGCGGTCGATAAACTGGATGGCCGTGGGGTAAAACTCCGCTGGATCAGCGCACTGCCGTTTCCGGAAAATCTGCCGGAGGCATTGCGTGACAAACTTGATCCGTTCATTGACGACGCGGGAGTAACGATGGCGGTTTCCCGCTGTTTCCGGATTTCCGGCGATGATCTTGTCCCGTTGATCCAGCAGAAAGAGCCGCCGTCCGGAATGCGGCACTATCAGCAGTTGCTGGAGGCGGCGATGTACGTCTACCGCAATTATCAGGATGAAAGAGCCTACGGCGAGGCGATCCGCCATATCGCATGGGGCGATCCCGAATCGAAATGGTCAGAAGCGGAAAAACGGATGCTCGAACATTTCAAGCGTTTCGGTAATCGGGAACTGGTCGGGAAAAGCGAAGCCATACAGAAACTCCTCGCGCGTATCAACCTGATTGCGCCGCGCGATCACGCCCGTGTCCTGATTTTCGGGGAGAGCGGAACCGGTAAAGAAACTGTCGCTCTTCAGCTTCATAACAAGTCGCCGCGCCGGAATGAACCGTATATCGCTTTCAATTGCGCCAGTGTCACACCGAATCTGCTGGAGAGCCGTTTCTTCGGCCATGAAAGAGGTGCATTCACCGGAGCAACGGAGAAAAAGCGCGGCCTCTTTGAACAGGCCGATGGCGGAACGTTGTTTCTGGACGAAATCGGTGAACTGCCGCTGGAAGCACAGGGGATCCTGCTGCGGGTGCTGGAGGGCGGCCGCGTGGTCCGGTTGGGCAGCGCCGAGGAAATCGAGGTGAATGTCCGGCTGATTGCGGCGACGAACCGGGATCTGGCGGCAATGGTAAGAGATGGTAAATTTCGCGAAGACCTGTTTCATCGCCTGAACGTGGTTCAGATTCGTGTGCCGCCGTTGCGGGAACATAAGTCGGATATTGCGCAGATTGCGGACGGCTACTGGCTCAGGCAGCACCGGCGCCGGTTGAATCCGGAACAGATTGAAGCCCTGAAGCAATATGAATATCCGGGAAATGTACGCGAACTTTTCAACCTGCTGGAACGGGCGAGCGTGCTTGAGCAGATGGATTTCTCCGCGCTCATCATGGAACATAAACAAATGACGGCAAGCCTGAACCCGGACGCCGTTCCGGAAGCCCCTGATGAATTGGAGGCGGCAATCCGTCTGCATGTCCGCCGCGTGTATGAAAAATACAATTACAACTTGACCCATGCCGCCGGCGCCCTGAAAGTCGCCCGCAATACAGTCAGAAAATATCTGGAGGAACGATGAACGAAATCAAGTTGGTCAGTGTGAAGGAGCTGTCCGGTTTTACATTTCACATTCCCTATTACCAGCGGGGCTATCGGTGGAAAAAAGCGCAGGTTCAGCAATTGCTTTGGGATATTGATTCTTTCCGGCCGACAGAAAAGCACCCTTTCTATTTCCTGCAGGCTCTGGTGGTTACCAAAGAAGAACAGGGAGAGGGAAAATACCGCGTAATTGACGGTCAGCAGAGATTGACCACTCTGAAACTGATTCTGGAGGGAAAGGGCTACAAGTTAGAGTACGACCGCGAAGCCGATCAACGGATCGATGAGTTCTATAAAGACCAAACCGTCGATTGCCTGAATGAATTTTTCAGCGGCAAAACGGAAGAGGAAAAGAAAGCGTTCTGCCGGAAGATCGAAGAAAGCTGCCGATTCCTTTTTTATGAGGTTTCAGCGGAAAATGAGCTTCAAACATTCTGCGAGCTGAACAGTGGAAAAATCCCGGCCAGAGATTCCGAACTGGTGAAGTATCTGCTGTTGAAGTCTGGCTCCGATGAAGATGTGGCAGTCACACAGGCTCGTGCGGAAGAGTGGGATGCAATGGAGCGGGAGATGGGAGATGATGAATTTTTTGCCTTTTTAACGCCACGTAACACATGGCGCGAAGAGGATCGCATGACGATCCTCTTCCGCTACGCCGGTTTTACCGTCGATCAGAAGTCAAACGAACTTTTTCCGTTTCTGACGATAATTCAACAGGAAATCGATAAGTCTTCCCGACTTGCCGTCTGGGAGCAGATCTGTGCAGCTTATTACCGTCTGTCGGCATGGTTCCGGGATCCGCTTTTGTATCATGCTTTCGGCTGGTACGTCCACCGGAAAGACGGAGTAGAACCTCGGAAACTTGAGGGAAATCCCTGGTGGGAAGAGTTGGGAAAGGCAAAGGGATACTCGCCCGACGAAAATGGCGACGATTACCAGCAGGGGGGAAATGTTCCGCTTTACCGTTATCTGCTGCTTTACAATGTTGCTTTTTGCTGGCGTCGCCGGCCGATGCGCTATGACTTCATCCGCCACCGTCAGGTCGGCGTCTGGTCGCTTGAACATATCTTTGCCCGGAATCAGCGTGACCTGACCCCGGAAGAGTTGGAAAAGTGGCTGCCGAAAAGCGAACCGGACCAATGGAAAGAGTACGAAGAGCGTTGCCAAAAAAACGAAGGCAATCAGTGGCTGGCTGAAAAGTTGGGCAAGAAATATCCCGACCAAGACGACAACTCCTGGCGTAATCTGGCGATGCTTCCTCAGAATGCCAATGCCTCTTTCAACAACAATTTGTTCGAGGGGAAGCGTGAACTTGTCGTTCATCAATGGGCGGATTTGGGGTGGCAGCATTATTGGATTCCTCCGGCGACGGAAGCGGTATTTTTGAAGTCACTGCCGGGTCTTTCCGTCACAACGCCATACTGGTCGGAAAGCGATAAAGAGGCGTATGTGAAACATATGGAGAGTTCAATCTGCGCTTTTGTAGAGGCTGTGAACAACATTTTTGGCATCAAAGATACGGATTGTAAAAATGAATAAAATAAATCCCCTGTTGCTGCAATATACGACTTTGCCGAATCATCTTTTTGCATTGCTGAACCGATACCGGGTGGTCATTCCCGGCATACAGCGCCATTATGTGCAGGGAGGAAATTCTCCTCGCGCGGCCGAAGTAAGGAAAAATTTCATCCGGGAACTTTTCAAAGCATGTGCTGACGGCAGGGAGGTTCAGTTGTATTTCATCTATGGCCCGGTTGAGGCCGGCGGGGACTGTTTTATCCCGGTCGACGGCCAGCAACGTCTGACCACGCTCTGGCTGCTCGCCAGATTTATCGCTGAATATCTGCCTCCGGAAGAGAAAACCATCGTACTGCAACTGCTTTCGCGTTTTTCCTATACGGGGCGGATTCATGCCAAACGGTTCTGCGAAGCCCTGACCGCTCCGCAAGCGACGTGGCAGAGGGGAACCGATCCGCAAGAAACCATTCCCCGGCAACCGTGGTTCTGGGCTGAATGGCAGAGGGATGAAACGGTTGCTTCCATGCTGAGGATGCTCTCCACCATTTATGGGGAGTTTTGTGGCGCGTCCCAGAAAATTACCGCAGAAGAGGTATTGACGTTTTTATTGGAAAAAGTGACATTCAATCTGTTGACCGATCACTTCTCCGACGACATTTACCTGAAATTGAACGCCCGCGGCCTTCAACTGACGCAATGGGAAAACTTTAAGGGGAAATTCGCTGAACATCTCAAAGATAAAACGTGGAATGGGCAGATCGAACAACTCTCCAATGTGTATTTCGATCGTGCAAAACAACAACTGCCTGACAACGCTTTTTTTGCGCTGGCAGCGAGGCTGGCGGTCGTTCTGGCTGAGATCGCAAACCACAAGTGCGGCGAGCAGATTAAAAAACTTGCATTCTTCACGAACTGGAAACAGGAAATACCGTATGTCCCATTTGATCAGTTCACCCAAATATTGGCGGCACCGGACGAGTTTGCGGAAAATTACCTGCGGCTTGTGGATTTGATTCTTCGGTTTGATAATGGTGCCGCAACAGAAAAGTGGTTCTCTCCTTATTGGCAGAAAACGCGGCAATTGTGGGAAACGGTTTTCATGCCGCAAAACCAGAATGAACTGGATCTGTCACTGCTGATTTATTTCTACTGTGTCCAAAATCAGGATATTTGCCCGGACGATTTTTACAAAGCATTGCGGTGCATGTGGAATATTCTGGAAAACGTCAGCCGGAACAATGAGAGGCCGTTCGACCGTCTTGTCAAATTCCGGGATTCGATTATTGAGCGGCGGGGGCGTTCGCTGTACGGTATTGCAGAGGCTGACAGGCCGCAGGAGAAAGAGGCGCTTCAATGGCAGGAAGAGCGGGCCAAAGCGGTTATTTATGCCGGGGTAGATACCGACATCAGCGTGGAGCTGCTCCAGAAAGCTGAATACAATATGCACGGCCGTGTCCGGCTGGGGATTCTCAAGTTGCCGGAGGGAAATGTTGATTTCGACCGGAAGAAGTGGCTTGAAAAACTCAACAATCTGTTCTCCGTCTGGAATCAGGAAAGTGAGGAGCAGCGGGAAAAAACTCGGCAGGCAATTGTCTTGAATTTGATTGCCTCTTATCCCGAATCATTGCAGGAGGCGATCAGGCTTTCCACGGATGACGGGAATCTGCTTGCGTTGCTGACTACTCAGGACGACTGGTCGATTCAAAATTATTTGCCTGATGCACAAGAGCCCTTGCCGCAGTTTCCGAAAAGTGCCCCTTCTCTGGATCTGCAAAAGCCCTACCTTCGAGATTGGCGGCAATCGATTCTCTCCCTCGCCGGCGAGGGAAATAAGATGATCTGGGGCAGGACGCTGAAACAACACAATACCGGAATCTACTACTTATACAGCGGTGCTCAGATTCGAGGTGCATTGCCGGTCGGCGACTGGAGGATCGAACTGCGCCCGAAAGGAAAATTGGGCAAATGGTATTCCGATCTATGCGGGAAGGAAAATCCGGATTTTACGATCAATGACGGCGACACCCATAACGAAAAGTGTATCGAAGAAAAGATCATCTATTTCTGGCCGAGTAAAATCACCATCCGTCAAAAAGACGATTCAGGGCAATACGGGGGACATGAGCAGCGTTGCAAGGTGAGCGAACGTTTGGAGGATATTGAAAATTTGAGTTTGGAAGCATGAAAAGAACGGGGGCTGTTGCAAAACTCATGGCTTTGCAACAGCCCCCGTTCTTGCAACAACCATGGTGTTGCAAAACTTGGAAATCGTGGAATATGACGGAAACTTTTGTGCCATCAAATATATAAAAAGTGTGTCGAATCGAATGCAGTCTTCAAAGCTCACTGTTGCCGATGCAGCTCCTCTAATAAGGGATGTTGCTTTGCCGTTTTATCAAGAGACAATGTCTGAATTTAAATATTTTCTGCCAGTAAGTCAGGTGAAGAATTGAATGGTTTTAATAAGTTTACTACTTTTTTAAGAGATTCTGCTGAAAGATTGTCGATAAGTCGATGTAATTCACGGCGTTGTTCCTTTGAATCATCAAGTGATATCAATTCGGTATCAATAATTTCCTGTTCATTCGGTAAACGCATCCTTGCTGCGAAATCAACTGTCGCAGCATCGCTGATTCGAGTATAATGTTCAGTCATCGCAGGATTGGCATGTCCGGCATTCTTCTGGATAATTGCAGCAGGAGTTCCTAGCTCTGCATTATGACTGATATAACTGTAACGCAGACTGTGAAAACCAAATTCTACAACAGCTCGTTTCCCGGTTCCCGCCCCGGTACCTGGCTGTAGGGTTTTAATGCCATTATGTTGAAAATGAGCTTGGATTTTCCGATTGATGGAATTATCCCGACCAGCTAAATATAACTTGGCAAACTCAGGAACAATATATATGGAACGCTGATTTATCGGAATACTGTTCAATAGTCGCCCTAAAAGGAAAGGAATTCCGATATTTACAACTCCTTCTTGAGTGCTGCGTCTGGTGTTGGCTGTTTTACGCGGAAGACGCCGAATAATTCCAGCTTTTTCATCAATCTCCTGCCATAGCAAAGTACAGCAATCGCCCAAACGCAGACCGGTAAAATATCCTAATGCCAGCAAAAGTTGCAATTCTCCGTCGGCTGACTGCAAGAGACTGGCGATCTCTTCACGACTTAATGGCTTTTTACTATGGGAAATTCCTGCCTTACGTTCTATTTTTTCAAACGGATTTATACAATCGATGATTTCGTCCTTCAGCAAAGTTGCATAGAACATTTTAAAGAAACCGATATGCTTATTGAACGTGCCGGCTGAAACACCACTTTTCTCTAAATCAGCGATATAATCAGCTGCAATTGGATATGTAACCTCACTGAGCAAAATAACATCAGAATGCTTTTTTTGCAACCATTCGGTAAAATGCCGATAGTGTCCAGCATAATTGGCTGGCGTGGTATGGGGAGGAAGATTGTCTACCGGATAGCGTTTACAACTAGCAGGACGTAGTGGAGATTTCATGAATAACTTCCAGCCATTCAAAATAGTGGCCTGATTGTTTTTTAATTCTCGATCAGCTTCTTTGGCTCTTTCCTCTACAGACATCAGTTCGCTTTGGAGAAGTCGAAGTCGCTGAGCTTCATCCATGGCCAGTAGTGGTGCCATGATCTTATTAGCTGCAATACGAGCTTGAGATTCGACCGTAATTGGTTTGTTATCTCCATCACGCAATGCCACTCGAATACGCTTTTTATTGATGGAATATTGGAGCCAATAGTTTTTCCCACGTTTGAAAATTGATCCCCGAGTTGTCTTTTGCATTCTGTCAATCGCTTTGATTCTTCGTTTTCTTCCGCTACTCTTTCTGATCCAATATAACTCTCTGAATCTATTTTTCAATCAATATTTGACACAAATTGTCACGTTTTTATAATCTCATGCTCATAATAGCAGACTGTAAATCTGCTAGCACGTCTTTCGATGGTTCGAATCCATCTCCCACCACCATTTTTGACCTCAAAACGGCACCAAAAGGTGCCATTTTTTACCATCTGGACTTTTATTTCCCGATTTCGTCGGCTATATTGAGCCATAACGGGATTTTTACCACAGGAGTGCGTAAAATGGGAAAGAAAGTCACAATTAAACTGGAAACCGGTACCGTTTATCAAAAAGAAGAAGGCGGCACCTATTACTTCCGCTATCAGGTTCGTAAAGAGCGCAAGTGCGTCAGTTTGAAAACCCAGAACCAGGAAGAGGCCGTCCGCAAGGCGAAAGAGCTTCTGCCGATCGTCAAGGCCACCAACGCGGAAATCATTTCGGCGCACGTCAAAGTCGCCCGAAAACTTGCTCTGCAGGCTCAGGCATTGCCGGTCAGGAATATCTGGCAAACCTACTCTGCTCATCCACAACGGGCGATGCCCGCCACCGTGCGCGAGCAGCTGTCGTATGAGGCGACATTGAATGAGTTCCTGGCTTTCCTTGATCCCCGGACAACCGAATTCAACAGCATCACCACCGATATGGCGGTGAAATTTTCCGAACACTTGAAAACGACGCAGATTTCAGTCAATACCCACAACCGGAAAATCATCCGTCTTCGGAAGATCTTCGAAACCCTGCGAGATTACCGTACCGAAGAGAATCCGTTTGCTTCGCCGGTTCTGCGCCGGAAAGAGCGAGAGGAACAAGGTACGCTGGTTCGCCGCATCGCCTTCTCCCGTGAACAGGAGGAGGCGATACGGAAAGAGCTGGATAATCCGAAGCGGCAAATGTTGAACAAGGCAGAGATCAAAGTCGTTTATTACATTGGAATGTATACTGGCCAGCGCCTCAAGGACTGCGTTTTGATGCAGTGGCAGAATATCGATATGGCGCAGCGCCGCATCTGGGTTAAACAATTCAAGACCGGCAAAGAAGTTTCTCTGCCGATTGCCGAGCCGCTGTTCGAGGTTTTGCAGCAGGCCCAGGAATGGCAGGTTGATTCCTATGTCTGTCCCAACGTTGCAGCCCGTTACCAGATTGTCGACGAACGCGGCAAAGGTGTCGGTGATGGCCTTGTAAATATTGATGTCCTGCGTGTCATCAAATGGATCGGTCTGGAACCCTCAGTTGCCGTTCCCGGGCGCAAGAAGAAAGCGACCGTCTACGGCTTTCACAGCCTGCGTCACAGTTTCGCCAGCTTCTGCGCCGAGGCCGGAGTCCCGAAGGCGGTGGTCGTTTCGATCCTCGGCGCCAACAGCGAAATCATCGACCGGTTCTACACCCATGTCGGCGAGGATGCCCAGCGTGCCGCCATCGAAGCGATCAGCGGGAAGAGCGGCGGCCAATCCGACCGAGAGCGAATCAAAAGTGTGCTGGCCTATATTGCCGAATTGCCCAATTCGACCCCGGAAACAACCCGGATTGTTGAGATCTTATCGGGCCGCAGATGATATAAAAATCCCTGATTTTGCACTTGACAATCAGGGATTTTTCTTCTATATTTAATAACTTTAATAACTTTTGTAACTTTTGATTTGCATGAATACAGGAGGGCATGGGGAATAATCCTGCCGCCCCGGAGCCTTGGAGGAGGCTCCGAAGAGACCGGGCGAGGGGGAGGATAAGGATATGCGTATGGTTTTCAATAGCTTATTTGTGGACGGAGGAGAAACCTCATATGCGAAACATAGATATTGACAATTATATTTTTGACTACATCATTTGCAATAAGCGCATTTTATTCTGGCGCTTTAAAGACTTTCCGCGTAACAAAGACTTGGAGGATCGCATTGTTGGCTTGTGCCAAAGGGAACTAAAACTGGAGAGCGAAAATCCGCAGAGAAATTTTGTAGTTGAGCGTTGGGGGACATCCATTTGGAAATATTTGAATCTGCCCGAAGCAGTATTGACGTTTTATATTCCCGCTATATGCAGCATGAACTCTCCGGATGAATCTATAGAAAGAACCTATCAAACGATTTCGGATCCATCATATGGGGAAGCTTCGTACCTGCCATTCATAGATAAATTGCCCCCTCGAACATATAAAGAGGGCTTACAAAATATACAACCCAATAACCCTTTGGAAACTATTTCGGTTGAATTGCAGTATTGTGAGAGAAGATTGCCCCAGCAGTACAAGTTCATTACTTGCGACCAAGAGATTTTTTTCTTTTCGAAAAACGGGGAGACGAGTCCGGGTGGGGTCTTCTATCACAGTATCGACAACAAGAAAATTCAGATTCCATTTTCCTATTACAATACCAATCAACATGTGCTGCTTTGGACAAAAGATTTTCCTCGTTTTTTCTATAATGCACAATACCAAGGCCCGGCAAAAGCTGTCATTTTGACCGACGATATTGCATTGGCGGCCCAACGCCAGCGCGAATTGGTCGTCGCCGGTATTCAGGATATTGTCTGGCTCTCGTGGCATGGGGATTTAAAGAATTATCCTTGGAAAACATTGGAAAAGAAGACGGTTTATTTTTTTGCGGCTACCCATTCCGGACTTGGCTTAAACGACATTTTAGAAACAGCTCATGACGTTGATACGCAACTTCGGGCCGTAAATGGCCCGGAGTTGCGCTTGATTTTCTCACAGCCATCGGAAGTAACGCATTTCTATTCTCCGTTGTTTCGCGATACCCTGCCGTTAATCATTCCAATTTCTCAATTGTCGCAAATCCAAACGGACTTTGCCCATGAAGCTCCTATTAGTTTTGATTGTTTTCGGAAAAAAATTGCTCCAGATTGTAACAGAAAAGCGTACTTTCTCATTTCTCCCTTCATCCGCGCTGGAGCCCGAACACTGATTTGGGGAACGAATGACAGCGGCAAACGTACCTGGAGCTTGGCACTTTGCCATGCTTTTGTCACCGGAAAGGCGGTCTTGTCTCGCTTGTCTCCGCCGACTCCAGGAGTTGTCTTGTATTTTCACGAAGACGATATCGATTTGACGGAGCCTTTAGAGAGATTGCATGCATTCGCACCATGGAACATTCAGGAATATACTTCGCGGAATCCACAGTTGCAATTGTCCTGTTCACAGCCCTTACTGGTTCGGCACCCTCTGAAATTGAAGGAATTGAATTCGCAATCTTATTCCGACGCCTGTAATTTTGTTGCATATCTTGGCCGTGTTGCCTGTGCAATACAAACAGATTTACCCAAAATGCTAATCTTGGATTCCATACTTGCACCCCTGATAAAGCACCCTCGAGAGTTGCAATTTTTTCTCGATATGTTGGAAAAGCATGACTGGACAATTCTGATTCAAGAGTCTTCTCGTATCACAACTTGGCGGAAAATCTTACACTGCGATAGTGAAATTTATTTAGAACATGTCGTGTCTCTGGATGGTTGGGATATCATTTGCCGCATGGCCTCCGTTGGAGGCTCCCGGTTGGAAAGCTGTTACCGAATCAATTTTGACAATTCCAATCCAACGGTGCTGCAGAAAGCTCCCTGCAATCGGAAACGGAGTGGTCTTTTGATGAACCGTTCCGAACTGAAGAAAAAGCTGGCTGCACTTTTAAAACAGGGAATCAAAGGCAAAGGGATAGCCGAGCGGCTGAAAATTTCCGAATCCATGGTCAAGAAGTTGAAAGATGAAATGGGGCTGTCGAAGAAACGGCGGCCTCGTACCAATTATTCTTCCGCAGAGAGTATTGCATCATCTTTATCCGATGCCAAAAGGTAATCAATCACATCGATATTTCGATAACGGACGGAGCTGCCGACCATTTTCCGTTTAAATGGGAACGCTCCCTCCGCTTCCAGCTTTTTGAAGTTCGAGTAACCGATCCCAAGCATCTCGGCGACTTCCTTCTGATCGATTAGCTTGGGAATGATTACCGGCTTGGTTGTACCATGTTCGGCTAGAGACGTCAATTGTGAAATCATTTCGTTGAACTCCGGAAGCGGGATCAGGCCCTCTTCTGCCACCGGCCGGATCAGGCGTTTTACCAATCTTACGGTACGGGCGGTAATTTGAATATCGTTCATGTTATGCGCCCTCCTTTAAGCGCATAGCATGTCGGGAGTTGTAAAAAAAAACAGATCCGACTCTCCTCCTGAATGCACCTAACTCCGCCAATATAAAGGCAAGGCTATTGCATGGCTATTCTCGGCGTTTCCCCTCAAACACATTGCCTCTTCAATACGGAATAAGTGTAATATCCATTATAGCCCCCCCCATAAACCTTCTTGCCTATCGGCATGTCCGCATACCAGACGATGCAGAAGAAGGTTCATCCTCGATTCAGTTGCCCTATATTATGTCGGCAATCCCATTGGTAAAAAAATACAGAAGAGAATCATCTCATAGCAACCAACTCTGAATTCGAAAGGCTATACTATGAGAAATCCAATCAAATCGTTTACTGAATATCAGGGATTACCGGTTTTAACACCAAGATACCGGGAACCGTATCCATATTACGTCAATTATCTTGACCGCAACCGGGAGTTGCTGAGCCGCATGTTGGAGCGGCATTCCCAAGTTCTGTTTTTCCGTATGGATTTGCGTTTTCCTGATCGCATTCTCTGGTATGACGAAAAAGAGCTGTTTTTCCGTTTTCTGGATCAGTACCGGAAACTGCTGGTCAATTGGGGACTTGATCCGCAATACATCGTTCGCATGGAACAGAAAACTGGCCTCTATTGTCATTTCCATATGGCCTTTTTACTCAACGGCAATAAGGCCAGCCATGCATACTATTACAAGCAGGAGGCTGATCGCTTATGGCAAAAAATTCTGAATGAACCCCAAGTGGGATTGGTTGATTTTTGCAATCAAGACTGGCAAGGTGAACCATATCCGGAAGGAATCAGAATCGTTCGCCCACCGCAACACAGTGGAGTTCCGGTAGAAGCAATGTCAAAATACCAAGAGGCGTTCCGCATTATGTCGTATCTGGCAAAATACGATGAAGCCGATCAGACTCCGGATCACGAACGGAAAATCTTCTATTCGCTTTGCAACCGATAACCATTTTATACCTGGAGAGAAAAAATGAACGAAGAACAAATATTGCAATTACTGCTGTTGGAAAATGCTTCCGAATTGTCGAAAATACTGGAAGATCCCTCGTATTGGGGAATAGATGTGGAACAACGTAGGCAAGAACGCGGAAACCGTATTCTTGAGATATTGCGGCAAATAGTTTTTCCCGACTGCTTCAGGCAGGACGTACAACTTCTGCTTCTGATGGCAGAACCGGAACTGATTTCTGATGACGAACTGACTGCCGGCTTCACAACTACGAATTGGCTTGATCTTCTGCTGGTCCACCCTGAACTTACCGAATACTGCGATTGTCAGCAGAACTTTGATCAGTGGGAACGGGCTGAATTGTTATCCCGGCATCCGCAACTGTTCCGTTATTGGCCGTCAGACTCTTACAGCGGAGGTGAAATCGTCCGACTGCTCGGAAAATCCCCGGAATGGATCGAACACTTTGAACCGGTTCTGTATCGGCTTACCGAAAACCACTGGCGGCGTCTGTTGAAAAAACAGCCTGATCTGTGGCCGCATTGCCGGGAGCACGGCAAGCTGGATCATCGGATACAGCGGCTCCTGCTTGAACAGAATATCGGCTTCGAGTCGGAATGCGACTGCTGGGAGGAATTTACCGCAACGGATTGGAGTGAATTGCTGTCCCGCTATCCACACTTGCGTTCTCGGTGTGAAACAAAAAATTGGAGTTCCCGCAATTGGGCGACCGTATTGGCGAAGGTTCCCGCGCTCATTTCAGAGTGTCCGTGCCTCGCTCATTTCACCGAAAATGAGTGGGCATTGATTCTGGTACGGCAACCGCAATTCGCAGAGCAATGTGACAGGTGGGAGTTCTTTTCTGAACACAACTGGCAAATGTTGTTGCTGAATCAGCCGCAGTTACTCGACCGTTGCCCGCGTCCGTTGACATCGCCGCTTCAGGCTGCTCTGATTGCAAGCGGTTCAGAAGTTCCTTCCGCTATCGATTGGAAGGCGTTCGGTGCCGTTGAATGGTGGATGGTCTTGCGGAAACATCCGGAACTGGTTGAACATTGTTCCTGCTGGAATACTTTCCCGGAAGATGTCCGCGTCAATCTGATGTTGAAGCAGCCTGTATTGAAAGAACGTTTCAGCGGTTCCGATGACATCCCGAAAATCTGGAAACAATGCCTGAGAATCCGGCATCCAGAGCGATAAAAAAACAAACCGCCCGGAAGGTTTAGCTTCATGCGGGCGGTTCATGGTTATTGACCGCGAAGCTGCCGGAACAGTTTGATTGCGGCGATCATTGCGGCGGCACCGGCGGCAAAACCGATGCCGAGCGCGTCGACGATCTCATTGCGCCAGTCAGAATGCGGGAAATATCCATGTTTTTTATTCTTATTCTGTTTTTCCATAACGGATTTCCTGGTTCGAAAACCGGCAGGTGTTACGCTGCCGGGGTGCTTGATACTCTGCCGGGTGCACCATGTTCCGGCAGAGGGCGTGCCTCCTCGGATGAGGAGCGTTACTTCCACAAGGTCGGCGGCTGGCCGTCGAGTCCGAACAATCGCGTCAGTCCGCGATAACAGATGTCGGCGCGAGCCGGGCTGTATTTCTTGGCATTCTCGGTGAACGCATTCAGCAGGCTCCAGCGCGTCGGATCAGCAAACTCTTCATGACGCGGTTCCTTGAACTCCTTGAAGATCGGCAGAATGTCCGAGGAATTGACCGTTCCGACTTCCGCGGCTTTCACGATAGCGACGCGGGCGGCATCTTCCCGAACGTACAGACACTTCAAATCCTCGGCCACGGTTTCAAGCGTCAGGAACTCCGTTTCGAGTTCTTCGACCGCTTCGAGGACAAGGCCGTTCAGCTCAATCCGCGAGGTGTGCCGACGTTTCAGAACCATGCTGCCGCCGAACATGAGATTTGAACAACACCTGACCGTCAATCCGGCAGCCAAGCCAACCGCAATCGTGCGGTCATGGCTGTTACGGATGCCGATGCAACGTGACCACTCCGCGCTTGAAGTCCGGTTGATCCGAATCACGCCGAACATCCGCTGGCCGTCGCGGGCCAGGCCGTACTGTTCATCAAGAATCTGCCAGTTGTGCGCTCTGACCACGTCGGTAACAGCGTCGATTACTTCGACATGCGGTACCGGTTTCCAACTCGCGGTAGCGGTCGGCGTCGGAACCAGTGCGATCTCATCGCGCCCGACGAACTTTCCTTCACTCATCGTCAATCCCATGATTTCACCTCCATTTTCTCAAATGCCACGTCCTGCAACGATCCCGATACGGGCATTCGCCGCAGGCGAACGATGTTTCATTCGGCAGGAACACGCCTTTGTTGATCGCGTACTGCGCCCGGTTCGCCAGCGCCTCGAAGCGCCGGAAATCGTGAAATCCGCGACTGGTGTAGTGCGATTCACAACCCGGATTCTTGGTCTTGGTGATCACGTCGAACCGGAAGAGCGGAGTCGTGCCGTTTAGCTTCTCGTAAGCATACGAAAAGACCGTTGCCTGAAGATCGCGGTCGGCTTTCCCGGCAGGCCAACGGCTCGCGGAGGTTTTCCAGTCCACAATGCAAACGTCCCGCCCGTCCTGAACGATCAGATCGTACTCACCGATCAGGGGCTTATCCAGTCCGGGAACGTCGATCCTGAATGCCTGAGCAACGCCCTTGATCGTATAGTAATCCGACCAGTTCGCCAGCGCCGCATCCAGCATCTTCGCGGCAAGATCGATCACCGTGTCGAAGTTCTCGCCCTCCTTGTAGATCAGGTTCGGCGTCGCTTCGGCTTCGATCCGAAACGCTTCTTCGAACTGTCCGACGATCTCATCGCGGGTCAGCGAGCCGCCCATCATGCACTCCCATGCCTGAGCAGTCAGCGCCGAATGAAACGCCTTGCCAAACGGGAAGCAGACCGAAGTTCGTTCGACCTCGGCCTGATCCACGTACCGGTACATGAATTGCGCCTGACAGATAT
>ERZ1034917.374-NODE-374-length-42172-cov-15.873566_pt1 | contig 42172 bp, 34 predicted proteins | sample MGYA00520605_ERZ1034917 | MGnify/ENA primary metagenome ERZ1034917 (study PRJEB33766, sample SAMN09781784) | gut metagenome | biome: gut microbiome | host: Homo sapiens | place: Madagascar | study: EMG produced TPA metagenomics assembly of the PRJNA485056 data... | reverse complement strand
CCTTGGGATTAAGAGTCCCCTGCTCTACCAACTAAGCTAACGGTCCAAGAAAACACACTATGTCAAACAGCTGCGCGATGGGGTGGGTGAAGGGATTCGAACCCTCGACCTCCAGAGCCACAATCTGGCGCCCTAACCAACTAGGCCACACCCACCAAGGCGCGAGTAAGTATTATACGCACTTCCAAATTCTGTGCAACCCCCTTTTCGAAACTTTTTTCGAAAAGGTTCTCGGAGCGGTTTTGCAACCTCTTATTCAGGAAAACGTCCTGCAGCTCTGCACTTAGGACGGCGCACCGATACGCCCGTTTCCGCCCTACTGCACACGAAGCATCGCCCAGTCTCGCCGGCGGCCGATTGAAGCGCGAACGGGCACCCTTGCTCACACGGTCATGGCAAGGCAACCCGATTTCCGCACCCCAGCTTTTCGCTCCGTAAGAACGCATAGCGACGATTCAGGCGTTTCCGCCTTATGGCAAAGGAGCGCCACAATCCCACCTCTCGCTGCAACCATTGGCCCGTACTTTTGATTAACTCGCTAGCAACTCCGGCAACGCATGGCGGACGCACATGGAAAAGCCGCCATCTCGCGTTCACCTTCAATAGAGAGAACGCGTAGTGCATAGCGGTAAAAGAAGTTATGACGACACGCATATTTTTGTGCAGATGCACCAACGTTCACGTGCCGTTAACCATATAGAAGCTACCGTTCGGGTTACAATATGGTCATTCCCGTTGAATACTTGGAGATGCCCACATGGAGACATTCCTGCTTATATTGCTTATGCTCGCCGCTGTTCTGGCCTCGTCGGTGATCGATCAGCTGGTGCCTAAAGTATCATCGCCGCTTATCCAAATCGGCCTAGGCCTTGCCATCGCCGTGGTAGCAGGACGCCAAATCGATCTGCTATTCGATGAATCAGAACTATTCCTGGTTTTATTCATAGCCCCACTGCTGTTCCATGAGGCGAAAGAAGCCAAGAAGACTGAATTGTGGCGCAACAGGCGCTCCATCCTGTCGTTGGCGATCGGATTGGTCCTGGCGATCATCGTTGCCGTGGGCTTTTTCGTGAACGCGATGATCCCCTCCATCTCGCTTGCTGCGGCGTTCGCGTTGGGCGCGGCGCTTGGCCCGACCGACCCCATCGCCGTGTCGGCCGCATCGAAAGACGCCGACATCAGCCCGCGATGCAAAGCGCTCCTTAAAGGCGAATCGCTTATCAACGACGCATCAGGCATCGTGGCCTTCCAATTCGCCATAGCCGCAGCCATGACCGGTGCCTTCTCCCCCGCTCATGCCATTGGCGAGTTTCTGCTGGAGTTCGTAGGCGGCATCGCGTTCGGCTTGATACTCGGCGTGATCGGCAACGGCATTGTCCGCCTGGTACGCTCATGGGGGCTCGAAAACACCACGTTCCATGTTCTGTTCGAGGTATTCACCCCGTTCATCGTATTTTTGACAGCCGACCAGCTCGGCGGAAGCGGCATCCTGGCAGTAGTAGCCGCCGGTCTGGTCAACGTCATCTCGCCCCGCACAGCCGGCCCCTCGGTGTCTCGTCTCAACATCGTCTCCACCAGCGTATGGCGCGTCATCTCCTTCACGCTCAACGGCATCGTGTTCGTGTTGCTGGGAACGCAGCTGCCACGGGCCATGCAAACCACCTGGAACAACGTGGCCATTTCGAACTGGACGCTGCTCGTATACGTGCTGACTATCAGCTTGATCCTCATCGCCGTCAGGTTCGTGTGGGTGCTGCTGATGGAGCGCGTGCACCACCGACACGTCGCAAAGCGCAACGAGAAAGCCGCGAAGGAAAAGAACATCAATCCCGAGCCGCGCAAGTCACTTGCCCATGACGTGCATTCTGCGGCCATCATGACGCTTGGCGGTCCAAAAGGCACCGTTACCCTAGCGGTGATCCTGACCCTTCCGCAAGCAATCGCGCAACGTCAGCTGATCTTGTTCCTAGCCTGCGGCGTTATCGTGGTCACGCTTTTGCTCGCCACCTTCGTGGTTCCGATCTTGGCCCCCCAAAAGAAACGCGACAATACCGAACAACTCAAACGCGACGTCCAAGCGAACCTTGATATCCTCCGCGTCGTGATCGAAGAGTTGTCAGCCCGTCAAACGCCGGAAACACGCTCAGCAACGCAAATCGTTGTTCGTCAATACAACGATCGCATTAAAAGAATCAAAGAGCTTAACGGCATAGAAGACGAACCGAACATGAAGTTGCGCCTGCGCACGCTGGCATGGGAACGAGAATTCGCACGAAACCTTATAGATGCTGACGAAGTAGATCGTTTCGCTGGATATCAGTACCTTATGCGCCTTGCGCGCATGGAGGAGCTAATCATGCATCAGCACTCCGTACGCGCCAACCTTCGACAGCATTTCATACGATGGAGGACGTTCGGCCGACGCAGCTTGCAGGAAATCGTCCATAAGGTTCCCGGAGCCGAGCTAAGCGAGACCACGCAAGCAACGCGAGCCCTGCAAATCAAATGCTACGAGCATGTGGTGGACAAGCTTCATGAAGAGTTGGCCGGAAACTCCCCCGCCAACGCCGAGGACATCTCGAAACTGCTCATCGAATACCAGCGCCTACTGAGAACGCTGCGCGCTGCCGCTCCCTCCATCACCTCGTTCACGACAACGCAAGACAAAAGCGCCGACGTCGAGCGACTTGGTTTGGAAATCGAACTTGAGCAGATCCAAACCCGCTACGACGATGGCGAGCTTTCCCGCGTGGCGGCAAAACGCCTGCGCGAAAACGTCAACCTCATGCAAATGGACCTGGAAGACAACGTATAGAATAAAATTTGGGAGTTGACCTGCGTCAACTCCCAAAACTGGACACACTTTTTCTCCTATACGTCATGGTTTGCCGCCTCTTGCGCTAAAGGTGCAGAGGGTTGGCTAAAACTGTAACAAAACGACCGCCCGAAAGGGCGGCCATTTTACTGAACAGTTGAGCTTAATAAAAGCCTACATACGCTCGGGAGCAGAAACGCCGATAAGATCGAGCGTGAGAGCGAGCACCGTACGCGTAGCGTCAGCAAGAGCCAAACGACCATTCTGGATGGCGGGTTCTTCGCCAACGATATGGCAATTGGTATAGAACTGATGGAACAAGCCGGCAAGCTCCTGGGCATAATGCGTCAAGCGGAACGGAGCGCGGTCGCGTGCTGCCAGAGCGATAAGCTCGCCAAAGTCATCCATCTTGCGCATAAGGGCGATCTCAGACTCGTGCGTGAGCACGCTGAGGTCGACATCTGCGGGGATGACCTTTGCAGCCAGCTCATCAGCGGACAGCGACTCGGCACCTTCGCCAGCTGCCTTGCGCAAGACGGAGCAAATGCGCGCATGAGCATATTGCACATAGTACACCGGGTTGGAGTTATCCTTCTTCTTGGCAACCTCGATATCGAAGTCGATAGGCTGATCGGAGGAACGCGAGAGCATCAGGAAGCGCGTAGCATCCACGCCAACTTCATCGATGAGCTCGGCAAACGTGACCATCTCGCCCGTACGCTTGGACATACGCACAGCTTCACCATCGCGGAACAGGTTGACCAGCTGACCCAGCACAACCTCGAGAGCACCCGGATAACCCCAAGCAGCAAGCATTGCCTCGCAGCGGCGGATATAGCCGTGGTGATCGGCGCCCCAAAGGTCGATCAGGTGGTCGAACCCACGCTGCATCTTGTTATAGTGGTAGGCCACATCGGACATGAAGTACGTGTACTCGCCATTCTCCTTGAGCAGAACACGGTCCTTGTCATCGCCGAAATCGGTGGAACGGAACCAGGTGGCGCCATCCTTGTCGTACAGGTAGCCCTTCTCGTTCATGATCTCAAGAGAGCGGGAAACGGGCGACGTGCCGTTTTCGTCGGTCTCGTAGAGGCTGCGCTCGCTGAACCAGGTATCGAACGTGGTACCAAAACCGGTGAGGGTTTCACGGGCAAGATCGAGCATCTCCTGATAAGCGATTTCACGGAACGCCTCCATGCGCTCCTGGTCGCTGACGCTCTCCCACTTGTTGCCATCGCGATCGATGATGCCCTGGGCGATATCCTTCACATAGCCGCCGCCATAGCACTTCTCGGGCATCTCGATATCGTGACCAAGCAGCTGCATATAGCGAACGGAAACCGAATTGCCGAAGACATCCATCTGAACGCCATGGTCGTTGATGTAATACTCCTCGGATACCTGATAACCGGCATGACGCATTACGCGCGCAATGGCGTCGCCAAGCGTTGCCCAGCGGCCATGACCAACATGCATCGGACCCGTAGGATTGGCAGACACATACTCAAGGTTGACGTTGCGAGGAGTGCCTTCAGGCAACGTACCCTTGCCGAAGTCGAAACGCTCTGCACGCACACGAGCAGCAACGGACTGGAACGCGGAAGGCGTCAACTTGATGTTGATGAAGCCAGGACCTGCGATCTCGACAGATGCGATCATGTTATTTTCGGGCAGATGATCAACGATGATCTGCGCAATCTCGCGCGGATTTTTGTGGGCCAGCTTTGCCGTGCGCATGGCAACGGTCGAAGCCCAATCGCCATTGGATAGGTCGCGAGGACGCTCAAGTGCCGGAGCAGGACGCTCGGCCAGCTCCAGCGTTGCGTCGTCACAAGCAGCGGCAATAGAAGCCGCAATGAGGTTTTCCAGTTCTTCGCGAATTTGCATGTTGATAAAACTTCCTTAAGCTAGCACCCAATACATAGTTCTGCATCTTACCATGCTTGCCCCAACAATCCGAGATACAGTCGCCAGGCAACACGGTAAACCGAAAACCAAAAGCTCCCCCGCATATGCGAGGGAGCTTTCGGGCCTTGCCCAAAGAACAAATCTTGAACAAAGGCAAAGGCTTTAGGAGGTGCGACAGGGCATGCGCACGCACTGTCGCGAGTAAGCAATTGTTTAGGTTTTCGTTCGTGATGAGCAAACAAACGAAACCAGCGGACAGAAAACGATCGAAGATGCAATCAGAACGCAAGTCGCACGCTAACCAGAATCATCATCGTTCGTTCTCATCGTTTGCTGCACCATGATCATGCAAACACGATCAAGGGAAGGATCAGCAAACGTAGCCAGTCATCAAATTAAGCGGTGATGACGGTGCCCGTCTTGCCCTCGAGGCCGGCAGCGGCGCACTCGAGGGAGGTGATGAGAGCCTTGCCCTGCGGGAAGGCCTCGACGTACTCGATGCAGGCCTCGACCTTGGGCAGCATGGAGCCGGGGGCGAACTGGCCCTGGGCGATGTACTCGCGAGCCTCGGCCACGGTCATCGTGGAGAGCTCTTCCTGGTCGGGCTTGTTGAAGTTGATGCAGACCTTCTCGACGGCGGTCAGGATGACCAGCATGTCGGCACCGAAGTCGGCGGCCAGCTTAGCGGAGGAACGGTCCTTGTCGATGACGGCGGGAACGCCCTCGTAGCCGTTCTCGGTCTCGAAGACCGGCACGCCGCCGCCACCGGTGGAGACGACGATGTAGCCGTTGTCCATGAGGTCCTTCACGGCGTCGAACTCGACGATGCGCTCAGGCTTCGGGGAGGCGACGACCTGACGCCAGCCGCGACCGGCGTCCTCCTTGAAGGTCCAGCCGGTCTCTGCGGCCTTGGCCTTGGCCTCTTCCTCGGTCATGAAGGCGCCGACGGGCTTGGTGGGGTTCTGGAACGCCGGATCCTCGGGGTTCACGACGGTCTGGGTGATGACGTTGGCGACGGAGCGGTCGATGCCGCGGGCCTTCAGGTCGTTCAGGATGGCCTGGGACAGCTGATAGCCGATGTAGCCCTGAGACATTGCGCCGGCCTCGGGGAAAGGCATCTCCGGGGTCTTGCCGTCGTTGGCGGCGGCGTAGGCGAAAGCGTTGTTGATCATGCCGACCTGGGGGCCGTTGCCGTGGGAGACGACGACGTTCACGCCATCAGCGATCATGTCGACGATGTGCTTTGCGGTGTTCTTCACCAGCTCGAGCTGCTCCTGCGGGCTGTTGCCGAGGGCGTTGCCGCCGAGGGCGATGACTACGGAAGGACCGTCACCTTTTGCGTAGGGCATGATTGCCTCCTTTTTGGGAATAAAAAAACCAACCCATTGAAATGGGACGAAAAATCGTCATAGGTTGGCAAGGGATTTCAATGCAATTCGTTGCGCCGCCACGGGGGCGGCGCAACAGTGAGTTTGGAACCTAGAGACTTAGCTCAGGGTTGCGTACATGACAGCCTTGATGGTGTGCATGCGGTTCTCGGCCTCGTCGAAGACCTTGGACTGCTTGGACTCGAAGACGTCGTCAGCAACCTCCATCTCGGTGATGCCGAACTGCTCGGCCTTCTGGGCACCGATGGTGGTGTTGGTGTCATGGAAGCTGGGCAGGCAGTGCAGGAAGATAGCGTCCTTCTTAGCGTAGCCCATAACCTCCTTGGTCACGCGGTAGGGCTCGAGGTTCTTGATGCGCTCGCCCCAGACCTCGTCGGGCTCGCCCATGGACACCCACACGTCAGCGTAGATGACGTCGGCGTCGGTGCAGCCTTCCTTCACGTCAGCGGTCAGCTTGACGGTGGCACCATGCTCAGCGGCGATGGCACGGCACTCCTCGACCAGCTCAGCCTCGGGCCAGTTGGTCTCGGGGGCGCAAGCGACGAAGTTCATGCCGAGCTTGGCGCAAACAACCATCATGGAACGGGCAACGTTGTTGGCGGCGTCAGCCATGAAGACCACGGTGCGGCCCTTCAGATCGTAGTTGAAGTTCTCCTGCATGGTGAGAACGTCAGCCAGCATCTGGGTGGGATGCCACTCGGTGGTCAGGCCGTTCCAAACCGGCACGCCAGCGTTGGCAGCCAAGTCCTCGACGTCGGTCTGAGCAAAGCCGCGGAACTCGATGCCGTCATAGAAGCGGCCGAGCACGCGAGCGGTGTCCTCGATGGACTCCTTCTTGCCCATCTGGGAGCTGTTGGGATCCAGGTAGGTCACGCCCATGCCCAGGTCCATAGCGCCAACCTCGAATGCGCAACGGGTACGCGTGGAGGTCTTCTGGAACAGCAGCACGATGTTCTTGCCCTCAAGGTAGCGATGCGGCACGCCAGCACGCTTCATGTCCTTGAAGTTCTTGGAAAGCTTCAGCAGGTACTCGATCTCCTCGGTGGAGAAGTCCAGGAGACGCAGGAAATGACGACCGCTCAGGCTTACAGGCATGGTAATTCCTTTCGATAGCAAGTTAACAAGAACTTATTACTGCAGGCCGCGCCAAGTTTCAGCCTGCTGTTTCTACCGGAACGCGCTTTCGCACGTTCCGGGAAAAACCTAACAAGAGTTCCTGATTTCTCAGGATGCGCACCCCAAAAGGGATACGGCGATTATGCGCTCTGCGCAGCGAGAAATCTAGTCCTCGCGCCAGATCGGCATGCTCATGCAGCGCGGGCCGCCACGGCCGCGGGAAAGCTCTGCAGAGGGAATCTCGATCGCATCGATGTTGTTCTTGCGCAGCAGCGCGTTCGTGACGTCGTTGCGCTCGTAAACAACCACGCGACCAGGAGCGATGCACAGCGTGTTGGAGCCGTCGTTCCACTGCTCGCGCTCTGCGGCGATACGATCGCCACCAGCGCAAGGAATAAGGGTGACAGGCATGCCCACGTACTTCTCGAGAACTTCCTCAAGGGTGCCGGAGGTCTCCTTGACCTTGATACCCTCGCCCTCGGGGGTAATCTCGAACACGGTCAGCGGGCCCATGATACCGGGATGGATGGTGAACTTGTCAACATCGATCTGGGTGAACACGGTGTCAAGGTGCATCATTGCACGGTTGTTCGGGATGTTGAACGCCAGGATGGTGTCGACCGGCGAGGTCTCGTCCTTGAAGATGTTATGGGCGATCTCGTCGATGGCGTCCGGCTCGGTGCGCTGAGAGATACCGATGGCCAGCGTATGCTCGTTGATGTTGAGGATATCGCCACCTTCGATATGGAATGCGCTGTAACGGCTGTAGTACTGCGGCACATCCTTGAAATCGGGATGATGCGTAAAGATGTACTCAGCGAAGATGGTCTCGCGGTTACGCGTGACAGCGTACATACGGTTGATGGAAACGCCGTTGCCGATCATCGCGAACGGGTCGCGAGTGAAGTACAGGTTCGGCATCGGGGCGATGACCATCTTGGAAGACTCGGACACCAGGTCGACCAAGGAGTTGGACTTGTCGGTGTGCAACTCGGTGAGGTTGACGCCCTCCATGCACTTCAGAACCAAGTCGATGTTGGTCTTGTAGTTGTCGTTCAGGTAATCGAAGAGAATCTTCTGATAACGCTCGGTACGGATACCGGCCTCTTCGATGAACTGCTTCAGGAACTGCTCACGCAGAGCCGGATTGGCATCGAGCACCTCGGCCATGAGGTTCTCCAAATACACGACCTCCACGCCGTTGTCGCGAAGAGCCTGAGCAAAAGCATCATGCTCGGCCTGGGCAACCTTCAGAAACGGGATGTCGTCGAACAGCAGCTCTTCGAGCGTGTTCGGCGTGAGGTTCAGCAGCTCTTTACCAGGGCGATGCAACAGAACCTTCTTCAAGGGCTTGATTTCGCTCTTGACGTTTACGCCTGCCATGAAAACCCTCCTTATGCCTTTTATGCATTTTCGGACTTCTTAGAAGCGGAACGCCCGTTGCGCACCGCGCGTTCCGACTGCAAAACAAACTTCTCACGCTTCACAATGAAAAGCAACTACCAAAATTTCCTAAAACGATATTTTCGGGATGACCTGCGAAATCGATAGATTTCTGGCTTTGTTTCAATCGCGTTTCTACACATTTCCTTCACTTTCACTTTGGTTCACGATAGTTTACTTGTGCAGTTGCATAATTTTCCTGCACCCTACTTGAAGCCATGTCGACCCATAGACGATTTCTTGCGAAACCCTAGATATGCATAAATATAGGAAATAATGCATCACGCAATTTCGATGCACGGACGCTTATGGTCTTTAAAACCATTGATAGAGAGACTCTATACCACTATGGCTGGTAGCGTTTCAGGGCGATACGTAGCTGAAAACGCTATAGGTTGTTGATAGACAACCGAACGACCGACTTCCTCCCGCGATCTATTTCCCGCCGCAAATCATACGACACGCTCTGCAGGAATTCGGCGAAGCCTTGATGCGAGCCACCTATTGCCTTGATTCGGCGCTTGTTCGCTGTTTTCATCCAAACGTTTTGGTGGTAAAGCAGATTGTTTTAGTCATGACGTCTTGCAAGCCTACGTGTCTTTGCAGGTTTGCGGTATAATAACGGCGTTTTGTGCGCCCATGGCTCAACGGATAGAGCATCGGACTTCTAATCCGACGGTTGCAGGTTCGAGTCCTGCTGGGCGCGCCAGAGTTTTCAAGCCGGAGACGCGATGTGTCGTCTCCGGCTTTTTCTTTGGGTTATAGGACGATGCAACCCACTATTACTACGATATCGTCGACGGCGTAGCACCGCGATCGCCTACGCGCAGAAAGATTGCAGGTCTATTTGCAATCGCTTTTCAATGACTGCTCGCGCGCTTGAATGCTGGCGAACGGCCGAGAAGATAGAGGCTCGCAAACAGCCTCCCCACACAGCTAGGTCTGAAGCGTCTTGCATTTTTTAACCTGAATTTGGCCCGTAAAACAAAAAGACCAGAACCGATAAGGCTCTGGTCTGGGGTTTTAATGGAGCGGGTGACGGGAATCGAACCCGCGTTAGAAGCTTGGAAGGCTTCAGTTCTACCATTGAACCACACCCGCAACTGGTCGGGACGACAGGATTCGAACCTGCGACATCCTGCTCCCAAAGCAGGCGCGCTACCAGGCTGCGCCACGTCCCGACATCCAAACAGCCCAGCTAGTATATCAGACTTTCTACGCGTTTTCGGACAATTTCGCGCGAAGTTCACGAAGGGCGTTGCCTCGATGGGAAATCGAGTTCTTCTCTTCGGGAAGCGCTTGGCCGAGCGAGCGTTTGAAGTCAAATACCTCGGGCAGGAACAGCGGGTCGTATCCGAATCCGTTATCCCCCTGCGGCTCATGGGCTATACGGCCCTCGACCGTTCCGCGGGCATCGTGCTCCCTACCCTGCTCATCAAGGTAGACCAGGTGGCATACGAATCGAGCGCTGCGCTGCGCATCCTCTACATCGGACAGAGCATCGAGCAGCTTCGCGTTGTTGGCAGCGTCATCGCACGGTTCGCCGGCATATCGGGCGGAATGCACGCCAGGAGCACCATCGAGCGCATCGACTTCCAGGCCGGAATCGTCTGCTAGCACAGCCATCCCGCCGCTAGCCTGCTGAGCCGCCTGGGCTTTGATACGGGCGTTGCCCAGAAAGGTCTCGGCATCCTCGACGGGATCGGAGTGAACGCCCGCCTGCTTGAGGGTTTTAAACTCCCAACCGGGAAAATCAAGCGCTTCGGCGATTTCGACGGCCTTGTGAGCGTTATTGCTGGCGATGAGCACGGTTTTCATAAGGTTCCTTTCGAGACCAAACGTTGTTCTTAGAATTCGATATGCGAAACGCTGGTGATGGGCATGCAGAATGCACGGCTGCCGAAGCTTTGGAACTCCGCAACGTCATCACCGGTGGTGTTGAACTCATACTCTGCTGCATGACCTGCCTGGGCACGCTGGTGATGACGGTCCAGGATCTCGGTAACGTCGCGAGCCGCTTCCTTCGCCGACGAAATAAGCGTGACCTCATGGCCCACCACGCCACCGATCAGCGCCTTGAGCAACGGAAAATGCGTGCAACCAAGGACGAGCGTATCGATTTGGCAGCGTCGCAACGGCTCCAGATACTCTTTGGCGATAGCCTGAAACGGCGGTCGAATATAGACCTTCGATGCAAGCGAGGTATAGTTCTCGATAGGGCCCTCCGCCATGCGGATGCCCTGTTCGGCAATCTCAACGAATCGCGGCGTAGCGGTGGAAAACACGGTGATTCCCGCATCAAGATGGCGGATCGCCTTCGTATAGGCATCGGACTCCACCGTCGCCTTCGTGGCGATGACTCCGACGCGCTTATTGCGCGTTGCGTGCGCAGCGGCGCGCGCGCCAGGTTCCACAACGCCTATGACGGGAACGGGGAACGTTCGCTGGGCATGCGCCAAGCCGGCTGCAGTAGCGGTATTGCACGCGATGACGATGAGCTTGACCCCGCGCTGCACCAGCCATGAGCCGATTTGCTGGACGAATCCGTCCACTTCGGAAAGGCTGCGCGGACCGTAAGGACAACGCGCGGAATCGCCGACGTAGATGATGGATTCCTCGGGCAGCGCCTTCGCGATCTCGCGCGCTACGGTAAGCCCGCCGAACCCTGAATCGAACACGCCGATAGGCGCGTTATCGAATGTTTGCATGATATCCATGCTCTCAGTATAGCGCATGCTTGCGGGCGCTTTCTGAAATGCGCGGCGGGTGCCATAGTATCTGCTAACCTGCATGACAGGCGAAAAGTTCCAGAAAAGGGAGCAGCTGATCATGTCGAAGGAAAAAGACCGCAAAACCAATGCTATACGTGAAATGGAGGCGGCGCACGCCGATTTCGACACGCGCTTCTTCGAATGCCCCGAAGCGCTGTCCGGAGTGGAAGTTGCGGCGCTTTTGGAACAGGATCCGGACTGCGTGTTCAAGACGTTGGTCACTCAGGGAAAATCTGGCCAGCATTTCGTGTTCATGATTCCCGTTGCCTGCGAGCTTGATTTGAAGAAGGCGGCTCGCGCTGCCGGAGAGAAATCCATCGCAATGGTGAAATCCCGCGACCTGTTAGGGCTAACTGGATACATCCACGGCGGCTGCAGCCCCGTGGGAATGAGAAAGCTCTTTCCCACCTTCATCGACGAGACGGCCGAGCTATACGACCGAATCATGTTCTCGGGCGGCCGCATTGGATGCCAGATCCAAACGCCACTGAGCGAACTGCAGCGCGTCGTGCCCGTGGAATGCGTTGATTTGACCGTCGTCTAACGGGGCATCAGCTATCGCGAACAGAAGACGCCCTGCAAGCATCGCTTGCAGGGCGTCTGAACATTCACCGTCGAGCAGATATCACCAGTGGCTGACCACGCAGTCGCCGGAGTGGATAAGCGAGTACAGCTCCTTGGCTTTCGCCGGAGGCAAGTTCACGCAGCCATGGCTGCCGTAACCGTCCTTGTACATGGTTCCACCGAAATCAGGCTGCCAATCGGCATCATGCAAGCCGATGGCGTTACCGTCGAAGGGCATCCAGTACTGAACGGTTGATTCATAAATCTTCTGGCCGTTCTCATAACCGGTGAGCTTGCCGGGACTTTGCATCGCATTCATCCAATACACGCCAACGCTAGTATCGTGCGTACCGTCGGGGATGCCGGAGATGCAGTCGGACTCCCAGACCAACGCGCCGGAATCATCGTAGAAATAGACGTGCTGCTCGGCAAGGTCGATGTCGATATAGCGGTTGCCCCAGTCGCGACCGCCAACGCCGTTGTACGCATCGCCGCTAGTAGCGTTGGGAATCTCGACGGTTTCAACAAGGCCTTCCTTGACCCCGTTGACCACCAAGTCCATAAGCGCATCGTAGTCGATGGACCAGCCGTACACACCGCCGGAAACCGTAATGGTCTTGCCATCGGCGCGCGTGTAGGTACGCGTGGTGCCGACGGTGTCGCAATCGGCGGCGAGCTTGTCGACCCATGCTCGCATGGCCTCCTCATCAAGGACGGCCTGCACGTTTTCGTCGACGGTGACCCATTGCGAAATGAGATCGGCATCGACTTCCGCAGCAGTGGACTTGCCCATGGTCAGCACGATATCGGCACCGATCATGGTGTTGGCCTGCTCGGCGGCGGTTTTCAGGCGAGGATCGGTGGAAAACACCGTAGGCTGCAACAGCTGCTCGGACGAGAGCACGACTTTGGGATCAAGCTCGGCGAGCGCGGTATCGGCGGCGGCCATGACCTTCGACGCATCAAGGGCGGTGCCGGCGACTTCCTTGCAAACGGTAAAGGAACCGGATTTAGAATCATAAGCAACCGTAGCATTGAGAGGCTGCGTAGCGGATTCGTTGAATGCAGCGACTGCTGCGGACACGGTTTGTTCAAGGCCGGAATCATTATAAGAGCTGATCATGGCGCCGGTGGCATCATGGCTGCGCGTAAGCTCGACCGGCCACAGCCATTCGTTGTATGCGGAGTACGCCTCTTTAACCGCTTCGGCTGCGTCAAAATCGACGCCGGCATCCTTAGCCGAGACCGTAAGATTGAAGCCATTGCCGGTAATGGTGAGCTTGTAAGAGTTCACCTCATTGGCAAGTGCCTTTTCGGCATCCGCCGTCGACATAAGCGATGCATCGAGATTGCCGATCTTGGTGTTGGGCATGAAGTGACTGCCGAAATACAGCGCCACGCCGCAATATGCGACGACAAGGACAGCCACCAAGCAGGCCGCGACGATTCCGAGCACCTTCCCAACGTGTTTCTTGGGCCGGGAAACGCCTGTGGGAGGTATTTGCATACCGGAAGGCGCATAGCCCTGGTGAGCGTTTTGCGCATACTGCGGATAAGCCTGCCTGGTTTGCTGACCATGCACCTGCTGCGGGATGAAGCCGCCGGGCTGGTTATCGTTATCGGAATAAATGGAAGGGATATCGTTTGGAGCGACGTGACGCCCGCGCGAAACTTTATCGTTTTGTTCGTTGCTCATGATGCTCTCGCTGAATAGGGTGTAGATAGATTCATTGTAGCAACGTAATGCCCAAGGAGCGATACCTTGTGGATATTTTCGATACGATAATTATGGCCATCGGGGTGCCATTTCCCTAACCGACGTCAGATGTCCGAATGCGACCTGAAACGTACGATGAAGCGCGACTTTGCCACAAGTCACCTTCACGCAGGCGGCAAGGTCGAGGTCCTGTTGCGCATTCTAGGACACAGCGACATCAACGCCACGTACCGTCACCATATCCAGCCGTCCGTCAAAGAGCCGACAATCGGCACGTAGTCAGTCGTGCGAAACCAAGCCAACACCCATTAGCAGATGACAAATAGGCTCGTTTTCCCTGCCGTTTCATTCGTTGGTCATCTGTTGACGCACTTGTCAGATACAGGGATTTACAGCGATTTACCGTAGTTACGCCACATGTGATGATTATCTATTAAAGCTAAAAAAGACCGCTTGAACTGCACACACAGAACAAACGGTCTATAGCAATACTGGTGGAGGCGCGGAGAATCGAACTCCGGTCCATACTATATTATCCCTCAGGCTCTACAAGCTTATCCCGTTATCAGAATTCGGAACCCGTCGGTCAACGGGCAAACGTTGAGGTTCCTAGTCGGTTCGATCTTTATCGAAGCCATACCGTCCACGTGCTTCGATGCAGTCCCCTAAAATGACGTCGCGTCCGAGCCGGGGACAACCCGGAGTTGACGTGCCAGGCGCTGATTAAGCAGCCATGGCGAGCGCCGGAGCGCTCTGAGAGTTGTTCTTGCCAATTAACTTGACGGTACCCCTGTTTTACGTGGCGAGGAGACCACGACCTGCTCCTCAGTTCAAACATACCATGTCGAAACCAGTCGCCCCCGATAAGCCGGCTTTGCAGCCGAGTCGGGACGCTGCGGTCCACCTTGTCAAAGTGCACGGCGGCAAGCCGCCGAACGGATAGATAATCTTACTTCAAAAGAGAGCTGAAGTCCAATGCGCTTTTAATGTCATCGAACGCGCCCTTGAATTCCGCCGCCATCTTAACGCCGTCCTTGAAGATGGCGTTCATATCGTCGGTTGCCTGTTGGACGCCGTCGCGCGTGATGCCCAGGCTGCCGTCATCAGCGACTTCGCCGCCCGCATCCTCATCCTCGACATAAAGGTACTCGGCCTCCTCGCCGTCTTCCATGATGACGAAACCGATACGGTTGCCATCTTCATCTTCGAGGTAGCGCACGATATCGTCATCGGAAAGCTCAAGCTCGACCACCTCGAGGTCTTCTTCGGCGGCAGGCGTCTCATCAGCTTGGGAGGCCTCTTGCGCAGCATGCTCCGAGATCTGCTCTTCAGCCTCCAGCACTTCCTGATCGCTCATCAACGGCTCCTTTCCTTCAGCGCGCGTTCGATCTCGCGCTTCGAGTCGCGCTCGGCCATGGCGGCACGCTTGTCGTAGTTCTTCTTGCCGCGGCACACCGCCAGCTCGACTTTAACGAGCGAGCTTTTGTTGAAGTACATCTTCAACGGGACGAGCGCCATGCCCTTTTCCTTGGTCTGCTGCTCCAATTTGCGGATTTGGTTTTTGTGCAACAGCAGCTTGCGTTTGCGGTCCGGATCGGGGTTGGCGATGTTGCCGAAGGCGTACGGGGGGATGTGGACGCCATGCAGCCACACCTCGCCGTGGCGGATGAGCGCGAAGCAGTCGGTGAGTTGGCAATGGTTGTCGCGCAACGAACGCACTTCGGTGCCGGTCAGGGCGATGCCGGCCTCGTAGGTTTCGAGAACCTCGTAATCATGCAGCGCCTTGCGGTTGCGCGCGATGTCTTGGGCTTGCTTCTTCATGACGCTACTCCCCCTGCGTAGTACGCGCGGAGCAGGCATCGAGCGACGCCGAGCCGTAACCCGCCATGGGCACGAACGAGCAGCCGGACTCCAGATCGCGCGCGAACTGCACGAACAGGGCCACGGTTGCATCAAGGTCATCCAAACAGATGACCTCGGTGGGCGTATGCATATAGCGAAGCGGCACAGACACCAAACCCGTGGGGATGCCGGAGCGGCTGACCTGGATGGGCCAGGCATCGGTGCCGGAATGGCCGGGCAGGGCCTCGATCTGATACGGGATGCCCACGGTCTTGGCGGCCTGGACGAGGCGCTCGAATACCTGCGGGTTGACGTTTGGCCCGCGGCCGATGACCGGGCCGCCGCCGCACTTGATGTCGCCGAACTTGGCGTGGCTGATGCCCGGATAGTCGGTGGCATGCGTGACGTCGAAGGCCACCGCCACATCGGGTCGAACGCCGAACGCCGAGGTGATGGCGCCGCGAGTGCCGATCTCCTCCTGCACCGTGCATGCGCAGGTGACATCGCCCGCGCAATCGCCGGCAGCCGCCAGCTCCTCGAGCACGCGCGTGATGACCCACACGCCGCATTTGTCATCGAAGGCGCGCGAGACGCCCATGTTCTTCCCGAAGCGCTCGAAGCCCACACCGAACGTGATAGCGTCGCCCACCTTCACCAGGCGCTTGACCTTCTTGGCGGGAAGGCCCAAGTCGATGACGAGGTCCGACAGGGGCGTGACCTTGTCGCGCTCGCCTGCCGAAATGAGGTGGATGGGCTTGCGGCCGACGACGCCACGTAAGGGACGCTCGGCGCCGGAGGCGTGCACATCCACGCGAAGCCCCGGCAAAATGGCGGCGTCGACGCCGCCGATGGCGGCCACCGACAAAAACCCGTCATCGGAGACGTTGACCACCATGAGGCCGATCTCGTCCATATGGGCGGCCAGCATGAGCGACGGCGCCACCCCTTTGCCTGCAAGGCGAGCATGGACCGAGCCCATGACGTCTGTGGTGACCTGGTCGGCAACGCCCTCCATACGCTCGCGAACCATGGCGGCGATGCGCTGTTCGCAGCCCGTGGGCGAAGGGGTCTCGAGCAGGCGCTTGAGATATTTGCGATCTTGCTTGTTCATGTGCTTCCTTTATTGAAGGAGGTTGTTACGCGCGGACCTTCACGACGATCTTGTGCACATGGCAGGGAGCGGAGCCAAGCGTGCAGCCGGGCTTATGCGCATCCTCGGGCGCGAGAACGGCCAGGTCGCCGGCGTGAAGGACCACGTTCGTGCACTGCTCGGGCGTCTCGTACAGGCCGAAGTCGTTTTCCTCGTCGAACGGTTGGCACTCGGACAGCCCGTCGAGCTGAGCGTACTGCAAAAGCTCCTGGCCGGACACGACGAACTGCACGTCGTAGTAACCGCGATGCGCTTCCATCTGCTTTTCAGCAGCGGCGACGGTGTCGTATTCCTGCACGTTGGCGAACACGTCGTCGCCGTCGATCTCGTTGCGGCCGAGCGGCAGGGCATCCAGGCCGTCTTGCGCGAGGAACGCATAGGCCTTGGCAAAGCGCTGGTTGAGGTAGTCGTTTCCGTTCGCATGGGCAAGGTTGGTGACCAGCATACCGATTCCTTTCATATTCATGCGGCGCGCAAGGCGCCACCTTATTCGTTTAGGGAAGTATACACCCCGCCGACGGACAAGCCGGCGCGGTAGACGGCACCCCACGGCATGCACAAGGAGGCCCGGGCGCACCTTTGCGGCTTTGCGAGCCAGCTGCTTTAGGGCTGCGCAGGACCAAGCGGCATGTCCAACCTATGGACCTGCGATTCATCGAGCACCGTGATGCCCGCATCGCGGAACAGCTGCGCGGCAACGCCCCACCCCGGCACGAGCGTACCCGTGAAGCTTCCGTCGTACACCGACCCGCTTCCGCACGAAGGGCTTTTCGATTTGAGCACGGCCACCCGGCAATCGGTATCGCGCAACTGCTCCAGGCAGCGGCTTGCGCCAAGATGGAAGGCCTGCGTAACGTCGCTGCCATTCGCATCCATCACGCACACCGGACGGGACCCCGCGACGATCTCGCACGGCGGATGCGGCACGGGAAGACCCCCTGCAACTTCAGGGCATATGGGAACAAGCTTATAGCAACGGCCAAGCCGCATCACGGCGTCGACAGACTTCGAGGACCCATCGTAGCGGCACGGCCTGCCCAGCAGGCAGGCGCTCACGGCAATGGCAGGCGATGTGTTCGGGGTTTTCTCCATACCGGTATTATAGCGCGGGCTATCCGGTTATTCCTACCAATATGCTACTTGGAGAGTATCAAAAATTTCACGGACTCAAGCATCACTGTGCTAGAGTTTGCTGCAGGAAAAGCGAACGGAGCAGGCGCCCCGACGCAAACGTCGTAGAAAGGCGATACCATGAAAGTTGCAATCCCCAGCGAAACCGGCGAAGGCCTGACGAGCACCCGCAGCGGACACTTCGGCCATACGCCCTGGTTCACGCTCGTGACCATCGAGGACGGCCAGGTCACCGCAGTCGAGTCGGTCAAAAACGTCGATCATGACGAAGTGGGTTGCGGCGGCGTCATCGAGTTCGCGCACAACCTGGGCATCGATGCGATGATCTGCGCGGGCATGGGCCAGCCGCCGTTCATGCGCTTCACGCAATACGGCGTGGACATCTATCTTGAGCAGGAAACGCCCATGGTCGGCGACGTGGTGAACAAGTTCATCGCCGGCGATTGCGCGCGCATGGTGCTGGAAAACGCCTGCAGCCATCATCACTAAGATGCAAGGACCGGCGGTCGCAACGCCTTGCGGCGCAAGCCGACCCCGCACAGCTTGCTATAATCGACACGCAGTCACAGGCCCGGGCCGCACGCCCGGGCCTTTTCAATCTCAAGGAGCAGCCGTGGGCATATACGAAGATCTGCAAGCGTTCCAACCTGCCAATGAGCAGGAAGCCGCCGACCGGGACCTTATCCTGTCGCGCTTGGAAACGGACCCCGCGGTGTTCGACCGATCGTCCGTGGCCCACATGGCATGCTCCATTTGGACCGTGGACCCCTCGTTCATGAAAACGCTGCTGGTGTATCACAACATATACGATTCGTGGAGCTGGATCGGCGGGCACGCGGACGGGCAGGCCGACCTTGCGGCAGTCGCCTTGCGGGAGCTAGAAGAGGAAACGGGCGTGCACGGCGCGCGCCTGGTGCCGTGCGGGCCGGGCAACGTGCTGTCGTGCGAGGTGCTTACCGTGGACGGCCACGTCAAACGTGGGGCATACGTCAGCTCGCACCTGCACCTGAACGTGACGTACCTGGCGGTTGCCGACCCTGCCGAGCATGTGCGCATCAAGGCCGACGAGAACAGCGGCGTGAAGTGGGTTGAACTCGACGATGCCGTGACCCTATCAAGCGAACCGTGGATACGCGAGCGCATCTACCGCAAGCTCATCGAGAAAACGCGCGAGTTGGCACCGCGCTTCGCAACGCGGTAAGCCGGCGACATCCGCTCAGACCGCGACACGCCTCTTCAACCCAAGCGCGCTGCACCATGAGCATGCGCGAGCCGGCGCCGGGTTACGCCATCAAATCAAAAAACGACGCCGACTGCGCACCTCGGTCGCAAGCCTATCCGCCCTGGGAGCAGGACCTCACACCATATTACCGTGAATGTCGGCATGATGGACATCGGCCCAGCGACGACGCAGCGCCACATCCGCCGTGAGGTTCACGTTATCGAACACGATGGACCACTGCGTGTTGCTGGTGACATCCTCGGGGTTGGGCGCCTGCGAAGCCGTCCTCAGCGCCTTCCACGCCGTGACCTGGGCATCCTGACCCGAAGGCGCCCCATCGAGCACCGCGGAGATAGCGTCGTAGCGTTCGCGGCCATGGCCGTACGCCCCATTCTTCTGAAACGGCGCGACCTTATCTTCGTGCATGACGAAGAAGTTGGTGACCTGGCGCACCGGCGTGACGACGGGCATGCGCTCGGGGCTGTCGCAATCGTACTCGATCACACGCCCATCGCCTTGCGCGTCGGTGATGTAGAAATGGTAATCGCGCCCGCTTGTGGCGAACATGTCATAGGAAAGCAGCAGATCGACGGCTTCCTGCGTGGTGGCGGCCCTATCGAGCACCAATCGTATGGCCATAGGCGTGGAGATGACGGGCTTGCCGGTGATGCGGGAAGTGGGCTTGCTGTCAAGCGTGAGCACCGCGCAGGAAACGCCCTTCTCGTTCACGCCGTCCAGGCAGGCGAACGGCGCGGCCAGGCAGGCGAAACGCGATTTCGGCTGCAGCGCATCGACCACGCCGAGGTTGTCGAGGGCGCAAAAGCCGATGGATTCGTAACCATCGGCAGGGGCGCTGTGCACGAGCATGGCGGAGGTATCGAACTTGAAATCGTAGTTGCGGCCCATGAGCACGCCTTCGCCGCTCGCAAGCGTGAACGCGCTGCATCCGAACTGCGGCGCCTGCATATGCACGGGAACGAGCGGGAACGCCTCGGCGAGGATGGCGTCCATGTTGCCTTGATCGCTTCCGACCCCACGCTCGATGATGCGATCGAGGTCGTAGCGATAGGACACGTCCATGGCATAGAGGCTATACGGCCCATCGGCGGGCGCGATCTGCCTGATCGAGGCCATGGTGGCCGCGCGCGAGCCATATACGGCAGCGCCGGCACCTGCGGCAACGCCTGCGGCGGCTACCGCCACCTTCGCGATATTCCCAAGCTTCATTGACGACCCCTTCCGTCGTTCGCCCCGCAAGCGGCGCTTTCCGGGCGTTTTCCCGATTATCGCACAAAACGGCATGAGCAGAAGGTTCTCCCACCCTATACAGCCCCGCTCCCCGGCCATGCAGCTTCCCTTGCCCCGAAGAGTCCTTGCTCACGCGCCGGCTCCTTTTGCAACCACGGCATCGGCTTCGATGTTCGGCAGCCCAGCGAACTCCGCGCGCGTCACACGCCGGCGCCTGTTGCCGCCCTTCCCCATGAGGCGCGAACACTGGCCGATAGGCTTAGGCTAAACGCGCTGATTGCCACAACGCCTAGCGCGATTGCGCTAAAATAAACGTTTGCGAACAATGCGTTCAAGCAAAGGAAGCCGCAAGCGATGATCACCGAAAATGCCATAGCAAGCCAATGCAACCAGCGTTCATTCACCCGAGGGCGCGCCATCGCGTCATCGGATAGGAACATCCTCACGAAGCAGGTGCGCTACGATGCCGAGGAGTCGGTGGTCAGCGCATTCGTGGCTTCCAGCAGCGGCTGGGACGATCGCTACCGCACTTCGGTAATTCTCGACGAGGATGCCGACGAAGTGCTGGATTACTCATGCACATGCCCTGCCTTTCGCGAGTATGCCGGCATGTGCAAGCACTGCGTGGCCCTGGCGCTCGCGTTCTCGCAGCGCCCCGAGACCTTCATGGGCTACCAAGCGCAGCGCACGGCGCAATCCTCCTCGTGCATCACCGAGTTCATGAAACGCACCGAGGAACTGCAAGCCGACGACACGCCCGCCGAAAGCGTGGTCCTGCACGCCGAGCTGTCGTACGGCTACGGTCTATGGTCCGCCTCGTTTCGCATCAGCGGGCCTTCGGGAACGCCTTACGTGCTGAAATCGCTTTCGGAGTTCGCCGATCGCATGCGCTCCGGCGCCCGCCACGCATACGGCAAGAAACTGGCGTTCACGCACTCCCCTGCCGTGTTCGAGCAGCGCTCGCGCGGGATAGCCCAGTTCATCGAACGGGCCTGCTCCATGCGCGAGGCGGCCGACGATGCACCGTCATGGCTTCGCCGTCAAAGCGCGTCGGTTGGCCGCACCCTGCAGCTTTCCGAGGCCGAGGCCGTAGAGCTGTTCGGGTTGCTCGATGGCGCCGAGTTCAGTATCACGGGCGCCGACTACGCAACGCCCACTGTGCAGCGCGTGCATATCGAGCATAGCGATCCGGACATCTCGCTCGCCATGTCGCCGGCCGAGGCCAGCGGCTGGGCCATCGAGCGCGGCGAGCATATCCGCATGGCCGAGCAAGCCGGGCGCCTGTATATATGGTGCGGCGGGGACACGGTGCATCGCTGCTCGCCGGCGTTCGCGCGCTGCTCCGACTTCCTGCGCACGGTCTACGACAGCGACGAGCGCAACCTGTTCGTGGCAAACGACGACATGCCCCTGTTCTGCGCGGCGGCCCTGCCCGTCATCGAGGAGAACCTGCATCTCAGCGCCCCGGCCGAGCTTTCGGCCTGGCGCCCCGTGGAATGCACGCTTGCGTTTTTCCTGGACAAGAACGGCAAGAACGTGACCATCGGCGCCCAAGCCGCGTACGGGCCGCGCCGGTTCACGCTTTGCGGGACCGTACCCGCCGACCACAAGGACGACAAGAGCGCCTCAAGCCCCTCCCCGTTGCGCGACGTGCGTGCGGAAGGCAAAGCGAAGACGCTGGTGGAACGCTACTTCGGAGCAGGCCAAACACGCATCCCCATGAGCAACGAGGAAGCGGTGGCCAACCTCATCTTCACCGGCTTGAGCCAGCTGCGCGAAGCCGGCGAGGTGTATACCACGCCGGCGTTCGACCGCCTGATCAAAGACGGCAAGCCGCACCTGAGCATGGGCGTGTCGCTTTCGGGCAACCTCATCAACCTTACCGTCGATGCCGGCGACCTCGGCCCCGACGAGCTTGCGGCCATGTTGGGAAGCTATCGAAAGAAGAAACGCTACCATCGCCTGCGTGACGGCGCGTTCGTGGACCTTTCCGATTTCGAGCTCGCCCAACTTGACCGCCTGGCATCCGACCTGGGCATCACGCAAAAGGAGCTTGCCACGGGGACGGTGGAGCTGCCGTCGTTCCGCGCGTTCTACCTTGACGAGGAAGCCGACCTCGACCGCGATCGAAGCTTCACGCAATACCTGAGCGATTTCCGCGCGATCGATGAGCGGGCATACCAGGTGCCCGAGGGGCTGAACGCAACGCTGCGTCCCTACCAGGAAGAAGGCCTGCGATGGCTGTCTGCCCGCCTGGATGCTGGATTCGGCGGCGTGCTTGCCGACGAGATGGGCCTAGGTAAATCGGTCCAGCTCATCAGCTTGCTGGTGGCCCGTGCCAACCAAGCCCGCGAAGTTGGGCCGAGCCTGATCGTGTGCCCCTCTTCGCTGGTGTACAACTGGATGGCCGAATTCGAGCGCTTCGCGCCTGGTTTGAACGTGGCGGCCGTGGTGGGCAGCGCCGCCGAGCGCAAGGTGATCCGCGGCCACGCATTCGCGCCGTATGATGCGAACCTGGTTTCCGGACGGCAGGGCGATTCGCCCGGGTCGCCTGCCGACGCAGAAGCGGCTTCGCGCAACGTTGATGCCCGCACAAGGGAAGCAGCCTTGCGAAGCCGCGACGCTGCCGCAATGGAAGAGCCCGTCGACGCAACCGGTCACCGTGTTGCACCGGTCGATGTGCTCATCACCTCCTACGACCTGGCGCGCATCGATTCGGCCGATTACGCCGGACGAGAGCTGTTCATCTGCGCCCTCGACGAGGCCCAGTACATCAAAAACCCCGCAACGCTGACCACCCGCGCGGTGAAGCGCCTGTCGGCATGCCATAGGTTCGCGCTTACCGGCACGCCTATGGAGAACCGCCTGTCGGAGCTGTGGAGCATCTTCGACTTCCTGATGCCGGGCCTTCTGGGGCCGTACGCGCGCTTCCGCGAACGCTTCGAGCTGCCCATCGTGGGCGGCGAAGAGGACGTGGCAACCCGCCTGAGCGCCGTCGTGGGACCGTTTTTGCTCAGGCGCCGCAAGGCCGATGTGCTCACCGACCTGCCCGACAAGCTGGAAAGCGTGGTGTACGCCCCCATGGAGGGCCAGCAGCTCAAGCTTTACCGCGCCCACGAGCAGCGTCTACGCGAGGAGCTGACCCGCCAGCGCCGCGAGCGCAAGCAGCGTCAGGCGAAACGTGATGCAGGCGAGCACGTTTCCAGCGTGGAGGTGCTTGCCGAACTCATGCAACTGCGCCAGCTGTGCTGTGACCCGCGCCTGTTGTTCGAGGATTACCGCGGCCACGGAGCAAAGCTCGATACCATCATGGAACTGGTGGCAAGCGCCATGGAAGGCGGCGAGAAGACGCTCATCTTCAGCCAGTTCACCAGCTTCTTGAACCTTATCTCCCAGCGCCTCGACGAGGCGGGCATCGCCTTCTACACCATCACGGGGCAAACGCCCAAGAAGGACCGCGTGGAGCTGGTGAACGAGTTCAACGGCAACGACGTGCCCGTGTTCCTGGTTTCGCTCAAAGCCGGCGGCACGGGTTTGAACCTCACAGGTGCAAGCGTGGTCATCCACGCCGACCCCTGGTGGAACGCCGCAGCGCAGCAGCAGGCCACCGACCGCGCACACCGCATCGGGCAGACACGCGTGGTAAGCGTGCAGAAGGTCATCGCGAAGGGCACCATCGAGGAGCGCATCCTGCACCTGCAGGAGGAGAAGAGCAAGCTGGCCGACCAGGTGATCGGTTCGAGCGGCATCTCGCTTGCCAGCTTGAGCGCCGATGAGCTGATGGACCTGCTGGAAGGGTGATCCTGCTCCCTAAGCGCAAAGAAGGGCCGGGCTTCAAGCCGCGCCCGCTGCCGAACCTTCGCTTTCGGTTCGGCAGCGGGCCGCAACTCGAAGCCCGGCCCTTTCGTTGATGCATGTCAGCGCTCGCGCCGCAACGGCTAGAATTTACGGAAGCGATCGTAGCGCTGGGAGAGCAGCTCCTGCTCGCTCATGCCGCACAGCTCATCGAGCGCCGCCTGCACATAGTCGCGCACGTTACGCTCGGCGATCAGGGGGTTCTCATGCGCGGGCGCGGGACCCTCGGGGACCACGGCGTCGATGACGCCGAGCTCCAAAGACTCATGGGCGCTCATCTTCATGACGGCGGCAGCCTCGGGGGCACGCGTCCTGTCCTTCCACAGGATGGAGGCGAAGCCCTCAGGCGAGAGCACCGAATAAACCGCGTGCTCCTGCATGGCAACCCGGTTGGCGACGGCGAGCGCCAATGCGCCGCCCGAACCGCCTTCGCCCAAAAGCACGGTGACCACGGGAACCTTCAAGCCCGCCATAGCCACCAGGTTGTCGGCGATGGCGTTGCCCTGCCCGCGCTCCTCGGCCTCGGTGCCGCAATATGCGCCCTGGGTGTCCACCAGGCACACGATAGGACGGCGGAACTTCTCGGCCTGGCGCATGAGGCGCAACGCCTTGCGATAGCCCTCGGGCTGCGGGCATCCGAAGTTGCGGCGGATGCGCTCCTTGAGGTTCTCGCCCTTCTCCTGGCCGATGACGGTGACGGCACGCCCCCCGATCCAGCCGATGCCGCCGACGATGGCGCCATCATCGGCGAACCCGCGATCGCCATGCAGCTCGACGAACCCGTCGACGAAGCTGCGGATATAGGAGATCGCCGTGGGCCTGTGCACGTTGCGAGCGAGCTGCACGCTCTGCCACGCACGATTTTCCTGCTCATCGGGCGATGCGGCTGCGACGACCGATGTCGCTCCCACTTCCAAGGACGTGCCGGCCTCGGCGTCGAACGTGCCGGCGGCGATGGCGCGCTCGACGCGTCGGGATGCGCCCGCACGCAGGCTCTCGGGGATCAACGACGAGGGAATGGCCTCGCGCAGCTTCTCCCACACGGCGCGCTCCTCGACGCTCATAGGCTCGGGGCGCAGGTCGGAATAGGTGACGGTGTTGTATGTTGCCGTGCCGTTTTCCAGGTTGTCGCAGACCGCACGGTAGCTGACGAGCACGTCATGGTCGCCGGCGTTGTGCGCGCACCCGGTCGCCTGGCAGGCGGTCGACAAATGCATGGCCAGGATATGGGCCAGGGTGGCACGTAGGTCCTGACGCTCGACGATGGCGTCGATTAAGCCATGCTCAAGCGCGAACTCGGCGGTTTGGAACCCTTCGGGCAGCTCCTGGCGGATGGTATCGCGGATAACGCGCTGCCCGGCGAAGCCGATGAGCGCTTTGGGTTCGGCCAAGATGATGTCGCCGTCCATGGCGAACGACGCGGTGACGCCGCCGGTGGTGGGATCGGTGATGACCGAGATGTACGGCAGATGCGCCGCAGCATGGCGCTCGATGGCGCACGAGGTCTTCGCCATCTGCATGAGCGAGACCAAACCCTCCTGCATGCGCGCGCCGCCCGAAGCGGTGAAGATGATCACCGGCAGATGCTCGGCGGTGGCACGCTCGAACAGGCGCGTGACCTTCTCCCCCACCACGCTGCCCATGGACCCCATGAAGAACGTGGACTCCATGATGCCGATGGCGCACTTCAAGCCCGCGATGGAACCCTGACCGGTGCGAACGCCCTCCTCAAGGCCGGTTTTCCCGCGCTGGGCCTCAAGCTTGTCAAGGTAGCCCGGGAAGCCGAGCGGATCGGTTTGCTCGATGACACGGTCCCACTCCTGGAACGTGCCGGCATCGAGCAGGTCGTCGATGCGCTCGTCGGAGGTCATGCGCAAGTACCCGCCGCACGAGGGGCACACGTAATGCCCCGCAGCCAAGCTGGCGCCGTCGAAGGTGAGCTTGCAATGCTTGCAGGTACGCCACTGGCCGCACACCTCGTCGGTCTTATCGGTGGTGCACAGCACCCAGCCGAGCTGCGGCGAATCGCCCAGCTGCGTGAACACGCGGCGACCGGCAACTGCCGCGCGTGCCAGGAACGTATCAACGCCTGAAAGCGCCTGGGCATCTTCGATCAGCAAGATGACCTGGGCATCCGCTTCCTCAGCAGCCTTCAGCACGGCATAGCCGTTGGAGTACAGCGCGTCGAGATGCTTCTCGCCAAGGCTGACCTTGGCATCGGCCGCGCGCAAAGCCGCGTCCGCACGTTTGTCGTCGGTGCACGCGACGCAGGCCACCATGCCGGCATCCTGCACCGCCATGATGGTGCGCTTCGCGGCTTTGCCGCGCGCCACCACAAGGGCAACCGGCGCAGGCGCGAACGCTGCAGAGCCGCCCGCCTGCGCAGTAAGGGGCGCCTGGGCATGCTGCGAGCCGACCCCGGTATAGGCCGACATGTCCGCAGCATCGACGGCGTTGGGAGCGGTGCCGTCGGCGGTCATGCGCTCGCGTTCCTCTTCCGCGATACGCGAAAGGCGATACGCCACATCGGCATCGTCGACGACGCTTTCGCCTGCATCGCCGGAAGCGGTCACGAACGAGCCCGAACCGTCGAACGAGATGTAGTCCTGCTTGAATAGCTTCATATCAAACCCTTCGAAAAACCCTACGCGCCCTTGGCCATGACGTATTTCTGCGTCGCCGTGGCCGCCACCTGATCGCCGACGAGCGCCTGCACATCGGCGACGACCATGCGCGAGGAGTTCTTCACGATGTCCGCCTTCAGCGTGAGCACGTCGCCAGGCTGCACCTGGTGGCGGAACTTCGCCTTGTCGATGCCGGCGAAAAAGCCGAGCACCCCGGGCTCATCGCGGCCGACGAGCGCGCAAAACGATGCGGTTTGCGCAAGCGCTTCCATGATGATGACGCCCGGCAGCACCGGATGACCAGGGAAATGACCAGCGAACAGGGGCAGCTCGGGGTCAACGTCGAGCTCGGCGGTGATGCTTGCCCCGGGCTCGCATTCGAGCACGCGGCTGACCCACACGAACGGGTCGCGATGCGGCAGGACGCGCTCGATGACGTCGCGGCCGCAGGGATATTGGATGGTTTCCATGGGTAGTTCCTTAGAATGTGGTGCGGAAGCGCCCGCTGAATAGGAGGGGTGGCGGCGCTACGCCTTAGCAGGGAGAGATGGCGAGCACGGCGTTGTGGCCGCCGAAGCCGAGCGAGTTGGACAGCGCGACCTTCTGCGGATAACCCGTCTTGGCCTCGGTGAGCACGTTCACGGGGCAATCGGGGTCGGGCTGCGCGAAGCCCGTGGTGGGCGGCACACACTCGTTGGCAACGGAAAGCGCCGTGACGATGGCCTCGACCGCGCCTGCAGCGCCGAGCGTGTGTCCCGTGGAACCCTTCACGGACACCACCGGAACCTTGCGGCCCTCCTCCTCGCCGCACAGCGCGAGCAGCGCATGCGACTCGGTGGAATCGTTGGCCGGCGTTGCCGTGCCATGGGCGTTGACGTGCCCAAGGTCCGCAGGCGTGAAGCCGCCTTCGGAGAGCGCCTGGAGCATAGCGCGCTGGATGCCCTCGCCCGAAGGCTCGGGGGCGGTCATGTGGTAGGCGTCGCCCGTGGAGCCGAAGCCCGTGATCTCGGCCAGGGGCTTCGCACCGCGCGCGAGGGCATGCTCAAGGGATTCGAGCACCACGGCGCCGGCGCCTTCGCCCGCCACGAAACCGCAGCGACGCTCATCGAAGGGCAACGAGGCCTGAGTAGGGTCGTCCACCTTTGCAAGCGCGCCCAGGTTGGCGAAACCGGCGATGCAGATGGGGTTGACCGACTCCTCCGAGCCTCCAGCAAGCGCCATATCCGCGTACCCGTGGCGGATGGAGCGCACGGCGGCGCCGATGTTGTGGGCACCGGTGGCGCATGCGGTGGTCACGTCGATGCACTCGCCGCGCATGCCGTAGCGGATGGCCAAGTGGCCCGCTGCGATATTGCCGATCATAGTGGGCACGAACAGCGGGCTCACGCGCTTGGGGCCCTTATCGTGCAGCGTGAAGAAGCCGTTTTGCAGCTCATCGATGCCGCCGATGCCCGCGCCGAAGATGACGGCCGCGCGCGTGGGGTCCTCCTGCTCCATGTCGATGCCGGACTGAGCCATGGCCTCGTCAGCGGCTACGATGGCGTACTGGACGAAGCGCTCGAAGCGGCGCGCCTCCTTCTTGGACAACCCGTGCTCGGTCGGGTCGAAGTCACGCACCTCGCCCGCCACATGCACATCGAACGCTTCATGATCGAAGTGCGAAATGGTGCCAATGCAGCAGCGCTTGCCCATGACCGCATCCCACAGCGCGTCCACGCCGACGCCGGCGGGCGTGACCGCGCCCATGCCGGTGATGACGACGCGGTGGGTGCCGTCGGGACGACGCGTTGCGGACGTATCGATTACCTGACTCATAGTGCCAAACCTCCATCGATGCAGATGACCTGCCCGGTAATGTAGCCGGATTCCTCGCTTGCCAAAAAGCCCACCAGATGGGCGACGTCGTCCACCGTGCCGAAGCGCTTCATGGGGATCTGCTCGCCGATGGCCTCGCGCTGCTTTTCGGACAGGGCGTCGGTCATGTCGGTGGAGATGAAGCCGGGGGCGACGGCGTTGGCCGTGACGCCGCGGGCCGCAAGCTCGCGGGCGATGGTCTTCGTCAGCCCGATGACGCCCGCCTTCGATGCCGCGTAGTTGGCCTGGCCGGCGTTGCCGCCGACGCCGGAGATGCTCGACATGTTCACGATGCGCCCGTAACGCTGCTTCATCATGATCTTGCCGGCGGCGCGGCAGATGTGGAAGGTGCCCTTCAGGTTCACGTCGATGACGCGGTCGAAGTCGTCGTCCTTCATGCGCACCATAAGCCCGTCGCGCGTGATGCCGGCGTTGTTGACCACGGCATCAAGGCGGCCGAAGGCCTCATGCGCCTGCTCGACCAGCGCGTTCGCCTCGGCTTCATCGGCCACGCTTGCCGCGATGGCCTCTACCTGCACGCCATGTTCGCCGGCGATGCGGCTAGCCTGCTCGCGCAGCACGGGAAGGCCCGCCTCGCTCGAGCAGTTCAGCGCCACATTGAAGCCGGCAGCCGCCAGCTGCTCGGCGACCGCAAGGCCGATACCGCGCGAGCTGCCGGTGACAAGCGCCGCGCGGCGGGTGGTATCTTGAGATTCGCTCATGTGCTATTCCTTATCCTCGGCGTATTCGGAAACGAAGGCATCGAAGGACGCCGCATCCTGGATGCAGGGGCGGGCCGCCTTGCGGTCGATGCGTTTGACCAGGTTCGACAGCACCCCGCCGAAGCCGACCTCGGCGAACACGGAGGCGCCCTGATCGGCCAGGGCCCGCACGCTTTGCTCGAAGCGCACCGGATGGGTCAGATGGTCGACCAGATGGCGTCGCGCCGCCTCGGCGGAAAGCGGCTGCGCATCGGTGTTGCAGATCAGCGGGACGGAAGGCTGTTTGAAATCCACCTTCGCCAGATATGCGTCAAGCTCATCGGCGGCTGACTGCATAAGCGGGCTGTGGAACGCGCCGGAGGTGGCCAGACGGGCAAACCGCTTGCCCGCCGCCCCCCAGGCGGCTTCGGCTCGCTCGACGGCGGCCTGCTCTCCCGATATGACGATCTGGCCCGGGCAATTGAAGTTCGCGGGGACGAGCACCTGGCCCTGCGCGCACTCCTCGCACAACTGCGCGACCGATTCGCCGTCAGCTTTGAGCAGCGCGCTCATCACGCCCGGACGCTCGGCAGCTGCCTGCGCCATAAGGCGGGCGCGCTCGGCAACGAAGGAGAACGTTTCCTCGTAGGTGAGCATACCCGAAACCGCCAGGGCGCTGACCTGCCCCAACGAGAATCCGAGCACAGCCTGGGGCTGCACGCCGCGCGCTTGCAAGGCCGACGCGATGCCCGCGGACAGCGCACAGGTGGCCGGCTGCGCATACCGGGTGTCGTTGAGCTTTTCAGCAGGAGCGCTGGTCATGAGCTCGGCCACGTCGTAGCCGAGCACGTCGGAGGCGCAGTCGAGCACCGCCTTGACTTCGGGAACGTCGAACAAGCTCTCGCCCATGCCAGGCTTTTGGGCGCCTTGGCCCGAGAACATGAATACCGGGTTCATACCGACCCCCTACCCGCGCGCCGCGTTGGCGTCGGCGGCCTGCTGGAGGCTGCGTGCGCCGACTGCCTGCGCCTGCGCCATCAGCTCATCGATAACCTCCTGCGCGGTCTTGCGCTCATGCACAAGCGCGGCGACCTGTCCGGCCATCATGGAACCGTTGTCCACATCGCCTTCGACGGCGCGGCGCAGGCTTCCCACATACATGGCCTCGAGCTCGTCGCCGTTCTTGTTCAGATCGGCCTCCAGCTTGCGCACGTTGCGGGAGAACTTGTTCTTCAGGCAACGGACGGGATGGCCGCTGCCGCGTCCCGTGACGATGGTGTCGGAGTCCTTGGCCGCCAAAACGCGCTCTTTATATGCATCGGAAACGGTGCATTCCTCAACGGTAAGGAAGCGCGTACCCATCTGCACGCCCTCGGCGCCCAGCGCGAACGCGGCCGCCACACCGCGCCCATCGGCGATGCCGCCTGCGGCGATGACGGGGATGGAAACAGTGTCGCACACCGCAGGGACCAGGGCCATGGTGGTAAGCTCGCCCACATGCCCACCGCTTTCGGTGCCCTCGGCCACGACGGCATCGGCGCCCAGACGCTCCATGCGCTTGGCGAGCGCGGTGGTGGCGACGACGGGGATAACCTTGATGCCGGCCTCTTTCCACATATCCATATAGTTGGCAGGGCTGCCGGCACCGGTGGTGATCACGTCGATCTTCAGATCGACGAGCAGTCGGGCAAGCTCGGCGGCATTGGGGTCCATAAGCATGACGTTGGCGCCGATGGGGTTGCCGGTGATCTTGCGAGCTGCCGCAACCTGCTGCTCCACCCATTCAAGCGGGGCGCCGCCGCAGGCGATGATGCCCAAGCCGCCGGCGGCGCTGACGGCGCCGGCCAAGCTGGCATCGGCGATGCGCGCCATGGCGCCTTGGATGATGGGCGCTTGGATGCCCAAAAGCTCAGTGATGCGGGTATTCATATACATAGATCCTATTCACGAATAATTTCTTCGAACACGCCTGATAAGACGGGAACCGCGTACCCGAAAATGGTAGTGCAAGCGGTAGGGTTTTCAAGGCAAACGGAATCTCATTCACGTTTTCTTCGGTCGGAAAAACGAAGTCCCACGCCTGTGACGTGGGACTTCGCAATCAGGTTATTTCACTTGCGCAGCATTTCGACCCGTGGCTTGAACTTGTTCATGCAAGGCGGAAGTCAAGGCGGCCGGCCCGGGCGTCCACAGCCTCAAGGACCACATCAACGCGCTGGCCCAATCGGAACACGCGTCCGCTGTCCTGACCGACCAGCATGCAACCCGCCGCGTCGAGGGCGAAATATTCGCCGCCCAAATACCTGGCGGCCACCAGCCCTTCCGCGGTGTTGTCGAGCTTCACGTACATGCCGTATGCGGCAACCCCCGACACCACCGCCGAGAAGCCCTGCCCGACGAAACGGGACATATACTCGGCAAGCTTGATCTCCTGCGACTTGCGGGCCGCCTTCTCGGCGACGCGCTCCATATCCGAGGAGTGCTCGGCGATCCAAGGCAGCGCCGCAACCTCCTGCTCGAAACGCTGAGGACGGCGCGTGAGCTGCGCGCGCAGCATGCGATGCACCACCAAGTCGGGATATCGGCGAATAGGGCTGGTGAAATGCGCATACGCCGCGCTTGCCAGGCCGTAATGCCCTTCGCATTCGGGCTTATAGCAAGCGCGCTTCATGGCGCGCAACACGAGCGCCTGCACAAGATCGGCCTCAAGGCGTCCCTGGCTTTCCAAGAGCACCTGCTGCACGGCATGTGCATCGCCTGCCACGAAGCGTTCAGGGCTGATGCGACCGAACCAGCTGAACTCCGAGAGCACGGGAAGCAACGCGGCAAGGCTGTCCGGCGAGGGTTTCTCATGCACTCGGTACAAGGCGGGGAAATCGCGCTCGTGCAGATGCGCCGCAACCACCTCGTTGGCTAAGATCATGGCCTCCTCGACAAGGCTTGTGGCCTGGTTCTTCACGCGCAGGTCCACCCCGCAGGGCTTGCCCGATGCGTCGAGGATCACGCGGGCCTCGGGGAACTCGAAGTCAAGGCCGCCGGCAGCTTGCCGGTACGCGATGCGCGCCTGGGCAAAACTGCTCAGGCTCCTCACGCGCTGCATGATGGCTTCGTCAATATCCTGACCTGCCGCGCAGCCTTTCAAGCCGTCGAGCGTGCCGGAGGCGCCGAGCGGCGCGCCCTGCAGCGCATCGAGCACCTGGCTGTACGACAAGCGAGCGCACGAGCGCATGAGCGCCGGGTACAGGTCGTAGCCGACGGGCCTCCAGTCCTCGTCAAGGTATACGTCACACGTCATGCACCTGCGGGTTTCGCCGGGATTGAGCGAGCACAAGCCGTTGGAAAGCTGCTCGGGCAGCATGGGGATGACGCGATCGACCAGGTAAACGCTCGTGGCGCGACGGCGCGCATCAAGGTCGAGCGAGCTGTTCCACTCCACATAATGCGACACATCGGCGATGTGGACGCCCAGACGCCATACGGCGCCGTGCTTGCGGAAGTCCTCCGCGGGCTCCAGGGAAAGCGCATCATCGAAATCCCGGGCATCGGCCGGGTCGATGGTGAACACCACGCGATCGCGGATATCGCGGTACCCTGCGGCAAGGGCGCCCACTTCGTCGAGAGCCGCCGCATCGGCTTGCGCCAAGGCGCCTTCCGAGAACACGGTTTCAAGCTTGGCGCGGGCGATGATGGATTCAACGGAGACGGTGACATCGTCTGCCATGCCGAGCACGTCCTCGATAACGCCGCACGCGGCTTCATGCCGAGACGGATACGCCGTCATGCGAACGCGCACAAGCGCCCCATCTGGGATATCCGGCGAATCGGCGCGCATGGTGAAGATGTCATAGGGGATGTTATGGTCCTCGGGCACCACCACGCCGAAAGGCTCGGCGACCTCATAGCGCCCAACCACGGTATCGTGCGCACGGTCGATGACGCGCAGCACGCGGGCCGCCGGCCGATCGGCATGTGCGTCGCCGGACGTACCGCGCGCAGGAAGTGGTGCCACTTCCACCAGGTCGCCGTCGAAAGCCCCCGCCATCTTCGATTCCGGGATGAAGTATTCCCCTTCTGCCGTCCATACAAAACCGAACGATCCCGCATGAACCACCAGAATGCCGTGAGGATTGGGGCGCGGACGGCGACGCGTGTGCTTGCGCGTGCGCCCCATCTACTCACGCACCATGGATTGCGCGGTTTCCATGGCCAACGACTTTTGATTGTCGTCATCGTCGGAACGGCCGATGGAGATGTCGGGGTTGATGCCCAGCCCATCGATGTCATGATCGAGCGGGCTTTTGTAGTACGCAGCCGTATAGCGCAGCGCACCGCCGAACGTGAGCTCATGGGTGACCTGCACCGAGCCCTTGCCAAGCGTAGTGGTGCCCACGATGGTAGCTCGTTCGTTATCCTTCAACGACGCGGCAATGACCTCGGCCGAAGACGAGGTGTTGCCGTTAACGAGCACCACCAGCGGCTTGTCGGTAAGCACATCGCCCGTGGCGTTTTTCGTGGTCTCATCCGAGCTCTTCGTGGTGATGCGCACGATAGTGCCGCTTTTGATGAAGTAGCTTGAGATATCCACGGCTTGCGTAAGGTACCCGCCAGGATTGTCGCGCAGGTCCAGGACATATGATTGCGCTCCCCTTGCATCCAGATCGACGATGGCCTGCCGCACGAGCTGCGCGGAATTCTGCGTGATCTGCTTCAACTGGATATAGCCCACGTTGTTCGTAAGCTCGGTGGTAACGTTTTTGACCGTTTGGTCCGTGACGGTGAGCGTGGTGGTGAACTCAGTGCCCTTGGTGTCGTCAAGCGAGGAGCCGCGCCGCCAGGTGATGACCACCTGCGAGCCCTGATCGCGCTTGATCGCCTGGGTGACCTCCGAAGCGGTCCAAGCATGGCTGCGGTCGCCGTCAATGGAAACCACCACATCGTTGGTTTGCACGTTGGCCATCTGCGCCGGCGACCCCTCGAACACATCCACCGCGTAGGCGCTGCCGTTATATTCGCTGAACAGCACACCGATGCCGCCGCCGTTGTCGGAAGCGTCGGAAGCAGACGATGAGGCGGCGAAGCGGCTTGCGTCGTAATAGCGCAGATACGGATCCTGAGTGGACACGGCGAACGCATCGAGCATCTTGGTGGTGGCGGTATCAAGATCATAGGAATCAAGGCTGTCCTTGTTCACGATGGTCTCCACCTCGCCCACACGAGCCGAAAGCGAGTTATAGGTTTGCTGCGTTTGCGCAGCCTTCGCCTTCGCATCCTGGGTGCCCGTGAGCTGCGAAAGGCCCAGCGCATCGAGCAGCTCCATGTCTCCGCGAACGGCGAAGCCGCCGACAAATGCGGCGGCTACGACGATGATCAAGCTGAACAGCTTCGCGAGCTTTATATTGCGGGCACGCGCCTTGCGCGCGGACGCCGCCATGTTGGCAATTTTATCGGTATGCCTTGGCATGCATGCTCCTCAAGCGCTACACCTTCAGATAACGACGCATGGCGAATGCCGAGCCGATCAAGCCGATGACCAGGCCGAACACCGCAAGCATCACATAGAACATCGCGAACGTGCCGGCGGAAAGGTCGATGGGCAGCCACGTGAGCGCATCCTGCAGCTTAGGCATGGCCACGTTGCGCAGGACCTCGAGGGTGCCGATGGCAAGCGCAGCGCCGACGATGGCGTGCAGCGCGCCCTCCATGAGGAAGGGCCCTCGGATGAACCCGTTGGAAGCGCCCACCAGACGCATAATGGCGATTTCCTTGCGGCGAGCCAAAATGGCCAAGCGGATGGTGTTGTTGATGAACACCAGCGCGATGAAGATGAGCAGGCCCACGAGCGCCACGCCGATGACGCGCACATAACTGGTCAGCTGGAACAGGCGATCGACCGTCTTCTCGCCGTAACGCAGCGAATCAGAGGGGTCGGAGGGGTTATCGCAGATCTTCTGGAACGTCTTGTTCGCCTCGATCTGGGAGGCAACGTCCTCGACCATCTTCGGGTCGGACAGCTCGACGTCGATGGAAGCCGGCAGCGGGTTCTGCCCGTCAAGCGACTCGGCGATATCGGAGCTGGAAGACGCCTTGAAGTTCTCCAGCGCCTGCTCCTTGTCGGTGTAGCTAACGTTGGCGACCGACGACATTGACTTGATCTCGGATTGCAGCGACTGCACGTCAGAGCTGGAGGCGCTATCGGAGATCCACACCGTGATGTTGACTTCCTGCTCCACGGACTTCACCACGTTGTTGACCACCGAACCGCCCACCAGGAAAATGCCGATGATGAGCAACGACAGGAAGATGGTGACGATGGAACCGAGCGCAGTGGAAAGATTGCGCGTGAAGCCGGTCAGCGACTCTTTGAGGAAATAGAAGAAACTAGACATCGAAACCGTACACCCCTCGATCTTGGTCGCGCGTCAGGTTGCCGCGGTCGAGCGCGATAACGCGGCGACGCATGTTGTCCACCATCTCGCGGTCATGGGTTGCCACGACCACCGTGGTGCCGGTGCGGTTGATGCGCTCGAGCAGGTCCATGATGCCGCGAGAGGTTTGCGGGTCAAGATTGCCCGTGGGCTCGTCGCAGATGAGGATGGGAGGACGGTTCACGATGGCGCGCGCGATGGACACGCGCTGCTGCTCGCCGCCGGAAAGCTGATCGGGGCGCTTGTTGAGCTTGTCCTGCAGGCCGACCAGGCGCAGAACCTCGGGAACCTGCGTTTTGATGACGTGACGGGACTTGCCGATTACCTCGAGCGCGAACGCCACGTTCTCGAACACCGTTTTGTTCGGAAGCAGCTTGAAGTCCTGGAACACGCAGCCGATGTTGCGGCGCAGGTACGGCACGCGCCAGTTGCGCATGTTCGCGAGATCCTCATCGGCGATGTAGATATGGCCCTGCGTGGGCTTTACCTCGCGGATGAGCATGCGGATGAAGGTGGTTTTGCCGGAACCGGAATGACCGACCAGGAACACGAACTCGCCGGCGAAGATCTGCAGGGAGACGTCATTGAGGGCGGGTTTGTTAGGCTGAGCCGGGTACACCTTGGTCACATGGTCGAACGTGATGACGGGCGTACCCGACTGCTGCGGGGTATCTTCGATCTCAAGCGTCGGAAGCGACGCGGACAGCTGCGATGTCACCTGTCGCGGCGGCGCAGCATGGGCGCCTGCACGCCTTTGCGGGCGCACGGGAGCCGCATGGCTCATATCGTTCGTCACAGTTTGCTCCATTCATGTAGTGATGTACTGAGACGAAGACGATTCTATCAGATGCCCTACTTGAGCGTGAGGCTTTTCACAGCTTTGACAATCGCCTTGGAGTCCAAGCCGAAGTACGCCATAAGCTCCTCGAACTCGCCGGATTTGCCGAAGCGATCATCCATGCCCACGAAGCGCATGGGGACCGGGCACTCCTCGGCAAGCGCACGCGACACGGCCGTACCCAGGCCGCCGTGGATGCTGTGCTCCTCGGCGACGACCACGCGGCCGGTTTTGCGAGCGGATGCCACGATGGTTGCACGATCGAGGGGCTTGACGGAGAAGGCGTCGATGACCTCGGCGGACACGCCCTCGGCTGCAAGCTCGTCGGCAGCGGCCAGGGCCTGCTCCACCTCGACGCCGCAGGCCACGATGGTGACATCGGAGCCCTCACGCAGCGTGTAGGCGCGGCCAAGCTCGAGCTCGACGCCGTCGGCGTACACCGCCGGCACGCTGGCGCGACCCATGCGCACATACACCGGACCCGGCGTTTCGGCGGCCAGGCGAATGGCGGCGACTGCTGCGGCGTAATCTGCCGGCACGAGCACGCGCATGTGCGGAAGACCTGCCATAAGCGAGATATCCTCAAGCATCTGGTGGCTGCCGCCGTCGGGGCCTACGGACACGCCGGCGTGCGTGGGGGCGATCTTGACGTTCAGGTTGGAATAGCACACGGTATTGCGGATCTGGTCGTAGGCGCGACCGGTGCCGAACACGGCGAAGCTGCCGGTGAACGCGATGTTGCCGGTGGTCGCAAGACCTGCCGCCACGTCGACCATGTTCTGCTCGGCGATGCCGCAGTTGAACAAACGGTCGGCGTAGCCGGCCTTCGCGAACTTGGCCGTGGTGGTGGAGCCGGTCAGGTCGGCATCGACGGCGACGACGGGCACGCCTTCGCCGGCGAGCTCCGCCAGCGTGACGCCGTAAGCCGCGCGCGTGGCGCGCTTGACCTGGGATTGTTCTGCATTTGCAAGCGTAACCATCGCTTATGCCTCCTTACGTGCGGCCTCGAGCTCGGCCACAGCCTGCTCGGTCTGCTCGGCGTTGGGCGCCTTGCCGTGCCAACCGGCCTGGTTTTCCATGAACGACACGCCGCGGCCCTTGATGGTGTTGGCCACGAGAACGTGCGGGCGACCGTCGGCGGCGCGCTTGGCGGCGTTCAGGACATCGATGAGCGCATCGATGTCGTGGCCGTCCACCTGTCTGGCCTCCCAGCCGAACGCGGAGAACTTGGCGCACATGTCGCCGGGGTCGCACACGTCGGCGGTGTCGCCGTCGATCTGCAGATGGTTGCGGTCGACGATGGCCACGAGGTTGTCCAGGTTCTCATGGGCGGCCCACATGGCGGCCTCCCAGACCTGGCCCTCCTCGCACTCGCCGTCGCCGAGCAGGCAGAACACGCGCTGAGGCTTGCCCACCAGCTTCAGGCCGGCGGCCATGCCGGCGGCGATGGACAGGCCCTGGCCGAGGGAGCCGGTGGAAACCTCGACGCCCGGGCACAGGTTGCAGTCGGGATGGCCCTGCAGGCGCGTGCCCAGCTTGCGCAGCGTCTTGAGCTCCTCGCGCGGAAAATAGCCGGCATGCGCGAGCGCCGCGTACAGCGCGGGCGCCGCATGGCCCTTCGCCAGGACGAACCGATCGCGGTCCTCCCACTTCGGCTGCTCCGGATCATGATCCATCACGCCGCCGAAATACAGCGCGGTGAGGATGTCGGTGCACGAAAGCGAGCCGCCGGGATGTCCGCTTCCCGCCTCGGCGATCATGCGCACGATGTCGATACGCATATCGCATGCCCGCTGCTCAAGCTCGGTCATTGCTTGTCCTTTCGTCGTTTTGACGCTTTCACTATCAACAGGGAACGCGGTTTCCCGCATCCCGCTATCGCTATACCATGACTCCCCTATCGGCGGCGTTGCGCCGGCAAGAGGACGGTGCTCTAAGCCGCTTCATGCGCCCGCAAGCACCTTGAGAGCTACTCCTGCGACACGCGCCACTTGTGGTAGCCCACCACGAACTGGTCGATGTCGCCGTCGAGCACCGCGTCCACGTTGCCCGTTTCCACGCCGCTTCGCACGTCCTTGACCAGCTGATATGGGAACAACACATAGTTGCGGATCTGGCTGCCGAAGCTGTTCTCCATGCGCTCGCCGCGCAGCTCGTCGATCTGATCGCGGCGTTTCTGCTGCTCGATCTCGTAGAGCTTTGATTTCAGCACGCGGATGGCGGCATCCTTGTTCTGCAGCTGCGACTTCTCGTTTTGGCACGTGACCACGATGCCCGTGGGAATGTGCGTCAAGCGCACGGCCGAGTCGGTGGTGTTGACGCACTGGCCCCCCGGTCCGCTAGAACGGTACACGTCCACGCGCACGTCGTTCATGTCGAGGTTCACCTCGATATCGTCGGGGAGCACGGGAAGCACCTCGACGGCCGCGAACGTGGTGTGGCGGCGCTGCTTGACGTCGGTGGGGCTGATGCGCACCAGGCGATGCACGCCGTTTTCGCTGCGCAGCATGCCGTAGGCCAAACGCCCCTCGATCTGCAGGGTGGCCTTGTTCAGGCCGACGGCCTCAGCGCCGGGGACCAGGTCGAGGACCTTGACCTTCCAGCCCTTCGAATCCGCGTAACGGCTGTACATGTTGTACAGCATCTCGGTCCAGTCCTGCGCCTCAAGGCCGCCTTGCCCGGGACTGACGGTGAGGATGCAGTCGCCATCGTCGAAACGCCCGGAGAACCAGCTTTCCACCTCAAGGGCATCGAGCTTGTCATCGAGCGCCTCGAGGGTATGCTGCACCTCCTCAGCGAACAAGGGGTCCTCCCCTGCCAGCTCGTGCGCGGCCCGCGCATCGTCAAGCAATGAGACGGCGGCGTTGTACGCATCGACGGTGTCGCGCAGCGAGCTTGCCTGCTTCGACACGGTCTGCGCGCGCTGCGCATCGTCCCAAAAGCCCGCTTGCGCGATCTGCGCATCGAGCGCCGTAAGCTGGGCGGTTTTGTCATCGATGTGCAGGAAACCATGCGCGTCGGCGACGCGCTGGGCGACCTGCTCGATATCTTTCAGTTCTTTATCTGCCATAGTTATTCCATACTACCAGCAAAACGCCCCGCGCTTGCGTGCGGGGCGTTGGAGTGCATAGTTTCTTCGCGCCTTCGAAGACGCCGAGTTCGGGCTATCTATCCTTGCCGTGGCACTTCTTGAACTTCAAGCCGCTCCCGCACGGGCAAGGGTCGTTGCGTCCCACGTTGGCGAACGGGTCATCCTTGTCCTTGACGTAGGTCTGCGGCTTCGCCGGCGCGGGCTTGGGCGCCGAACCTGCCGCCTGCTGCGCACGCTGAGCAGCCTGCTGCTGAGCGACCGCATGGCCCACGCCCGTCTGCCCGAGCGCCTGCTCGGGGTTGGAGTAGCTCACGCGACCCTCGAGCGGGTTGGGCTCGGCGGGCATCTGCGGAGCGGCAGATGCCGCCACCTGTAAGCGCAGCAAGGTACGCAGATACTCCTCGTACATGGAGTGCGTCAGGTTGCTGAAGGCGCGGTAGGCCTCGTTCTTGTACTCCACCAACGGGTCGCGCTGGCCGAAGGCGCGCAGCCCGATACCGGTTTTCAGGTAGTCCATATCCTGCAGATGCGCCATCCACCTGCGGTCGATGATGCGAAGCATGACCTGCGATTCCAGCATGCGCATGATCGGTTCGCCAAGCTCAGCGGTCTTCTGCGCCACCACGCCGTCCAGATACGCCTCAAGCACCTCGCAAACCTGCGCGGGGTCGTCCTCATGATCGACCTCGGCCACATGGAAGTCGTTAAGGCCCGTCATAGACGCCGCCCACATATCGACCGCCTTGCAATCCCAATCGTCGCTGGGCAGCTTCTCGGGGCAGCTCTCCTCCACCACGGCCTCGACGGCGTCGGCCACGATCTCGGGGATGCGGCCCTCCATGTCCTTGCCGTCTAGGATGGCGTTACGCTCCTCATAGATGGCCTTGCGCTGCAAGTTCATGACGTCGTCGTATTCAAGGACGTTCTTACGGGCTGCGAAGTGCATGCTTTCAACCTGGCGCTGAGCCGATTCGATTGCCTTGGACACCATAGATGCCTGGATGGGCATATCATCGGGCATGTTGGTCTTCTCCATCATGGCGCCGATCTTGTCCATGCGCGAACCGCCGAACAGGCGCATAAGATCGTCTTCGAGCGACAGGTAGAACTGCGTGGTGCCCGGGTCGCCCTGACGACCGGCACGACCGCGCAGCTGGTTGTCGATGCGTCGGCTTTCGTGACGCTCGGTGCCGATGACGCACAAGCCGCCGGCCTCCAAGACGCGCTTCTGCTCGGCTTTGCACGTTGCGCGCGCGATGTCGAGCGCCTCCTTGCGCTGGCCCTGCGTAGGCGCCGGCAGGCCGCCTTCATCGGCGGGCTGCATGCCGGGCTCGAGGTCGGGATTGAGGCCGCGCTCGAGCAGCACGTCGTCAGCGAGCACGTCGGGGTTGCCGCCGAGCAGGATGTCGGTACCGCGGCCCGCCATGTTCGTGGCGATGGTGACGGCGCCGACACGGCCGGCCTGGGCGATGATGTGAGCCTCGCGCTCATGGTTTTTCGCGTTGAGCGTCTCATGCTTGATGCCGCGCTTGTCAAGCAGGCGCGAGAGCTTTTCGGAGCTTTCGATGGACACCGTGCCGATAAGGCAAGGCTGGCCGGCCTGATGGCGAACGGCCACGTCATCGGCGACGGCATGGAACTTCGCATCGACGGTGCGATAGATCAGATCGTCCTCGTCGATACGCTTGACCTGCTTGTTCGGCGGGATAGCCACAACCGGCAGCTTGTAGATCTGGCGGAACTCGGCGTCCTCGGTCATAGCCGTGCCCGTCATGCCCGAGAGCTTGTCGTAGAGGCGGAAGTAGTTCTGCAGCGTGATAGTGGCAAGCGTCTGGTTCTCCTCGCGCACCTGCACGTGCTCTTTGGCCTCGAGCGCCTGATGCAGGCCCTCGGAGTAGCGGCGGCCTTCCATGATGCGGCCCGTGAACTCGTCGACGATCTTCACCTCGCCGTTAACGACCACATAGTCAACGTCGCGATGGAACAGGAACTGCGCCTTGAGCGCCTGCTGCAGGTGATTGGGCAACTGACCGGACGGGTCGGCGTAGATATCGTCGATGCCGAGCATGGTCTCGATCTTGGTGAGGCCCGACTCGGTGGCGTTGATGGTCTTCTTCGCCTCATCCATCTCGAAGTCCTCGTCGAGCTTCAAAGCGGGCATGACGCGGGCGAACTTGTTGTACGTATCGGCGGCGCGCGTGCCGGCGCCGGAGATGATCAGCGGCGTGCGGGCCTCGTCGATGAGGATGGAGTCGACCTCGTCGACGATGGCGAAATGATGGCCGCGCTGCACGCGGGCGTCGGCGCGCGTGACCATGTTGTCGCGCAGGTAGTCGAAGCCGAATTCGGAGTTGGTGCCGTAGGTGACATCAGCCTGGTAGGCAAGCTTCTTGGCCTCGGGACGCATGCCGTTCTGGATAAGGCCCACGCTCATGCCCAGAAACTCATACACCTGTCCCATCCACTGGC